>ERZ772851.540-NODE-540-length-46029-cov-7.541828_pt1 | contig 46029 bp, 35 predicted proteins | sample MGYA00512137_ERZ772851 | MGnify/ENA primary metagenome ERZ772851 (study PRJEB29015, sample SAMEA2737663) | human gut metagenome | biome: human gut; feature: human-associated habitat; material: faeces | place: China | collected 2012 ... | reverse complement strand
GCTCCCGTGTCAAGGCCATTGGCGAATCCCCAAAGCATCGGGCCGATTTTCCCGAGTTTTTCTTTCAGAAAGTTTGGATTGGCAGTCGCCAAATCACCGATTGTATGGATACAGTAGCTTGATAACTTTTTTCCCGTTCTGGACCCAACATACAAAAGGTCCGTGGCAGGCAGCGGGAATACGATATCTTTCCAGTTTGACCTTGATATGATGGTGGTGGCATTCGGTTTCTTATAGTCAGACCCCAGCTTTGCAAAAATTTTGTTCCAGCTCACCCCGATAGAACAGGTAATGCCGAGTTCATCCTTCACGGTATCAGAGATTTTCTTGGCTATCTTTTCCCCTGTCCCAAAAAGTGACTGGCTTGCGGTACAATCAAGCCATGCTTCATCTAAGCCAAACGGTTCAACCATGTCGGAATATCTGAGGAATATCTCTCTGGTATATCCGCTAAATCTGGTATAGAGGTCATAGTGAGCCGGAACAAAAATGATATCTCGGCAATGCTGCTGTGCTTCCCATAAGGGCATTCCAGTTTTAACTCCCATTCGCTTAGCCGGATACGAGGCAGTCAACACAATACCGTTTCGCCGCTCCGGGTCACCGCATACCGCAATCGGTTTGCCCTGTAGTTTTGGGTTATAAGCCATCTCGCAACTGGCGTAAAAGCAGTTCATATCGGCATGAAGAATGACTCTTTCGCTCGCCATGATTGGCCTCCTCGGTTCGCGGTAACACCTATTAGTTGTTATTTGTGCCTTGTTGGTTGTTATTGGTTGTTATTAGTATAGCAAATACAACCGTAAGTTGCAATATGTGCGACTAAAATAGAATTTGAAAGTCCAATCAAATACACTACAACTGACAGAAGGCTTGACAATTCTGAACCACTTGTTCTTGGTATTTGCCTTTTGTGGTATAATGGAAAGAAAAAAGGAGTGTGAAGCATGAATGTTGAAGAACGCGCAGCGGCTGCTGCTGAACTGAAAGCAAGCAGAAAATGCAACTGCACTCAGGCTGTGGTGAAAGTGTTCGAGGACAAGCTCCCGATTGATGAGGAGACCCTGATGAAGCTGACTGCGGGATATGCTGCCGGGATGGGCTGTATGGAAAGCACCTACGGGGCCCTGATTGGCGCTGTCATGGTGGCAGGCATTCTCACGGATGGTAAAGGTACGCCCCGAATTTCTAAGGAGCTTGTGCAGAATTTCGAACACAAATGCGGTGCAACCATCTGCAAAGAGCTAAAAGGCATTGAGACCGGCAAAGTTCTGCGCCCTTGCCCAGAATGCGTCCGCAACGCAGTGCTTGCGCTCGGAGAGGCTCTGGGCGAATAAAGCAACAAGAAAAGAGGAGCTGTTCTAAGCCCCTCTTTTTTCTTTTCCCTATTCTGTTTCTTTGGCAAGGCCCAGAATCTCTTGTGCCTGCGCCATCTCTTTCGGAATCTGGTCTTTGGGACAATACCGAATTTCGACAGCCCGTCCTATAGCCAATGTGTGCTTCATCGGTGTCGGGACCACGACCGTATCTCCCTCGCAGATTTCATCTCCGCAGCGGTAATAGCGCGTTCCTACTGCGCCATCAATATCAACGCCGCAAAAAGCCACTTCATTGTTCTTCCTCAGCACCTTGTTGTACGAGCGAGAATCGAAAAGCATCCTGATGCTTTGACCTTGGAAGAAGTCTGTCAGCCTGCCAACAAAGTCCGCCCAGTTATCGGGCAGACCGTCCTTGTCGAATGAGCCTTCCAGAACGGAACTTTCTCCGTCATCACGGGTCACAACTATCTTGTATGTCTTTCGAATCTCATTTTGTACAGTATCTGGCGAGTTCCCTTTTGGACGAGAAAACACATCTCGGTCCTCATATAGTTTGAGGAATTCCGCCACCTTGTCTTTTAGCTCATACTGCAAGGAGACTCTTCCTATCTTTGCGATACGGCGGTTATAGGTCAGCGTACCTTCTGAACTGACAAGCAGCCACTCATTTATATCATGTATACAAATTCCATACTCGCTGGCATATTTGTCTTTTACCTCATCTGTTGCAGTCTGTTCCAGACTGATTTCTATGGATTCCACCTTACTCTTTGCCTCAGCCCTAACACTGAGACCAAATAGTTTCTGCATTCCGGTTCTTTGTCGAAGAATATCCGTAAGAGACTCGTCATGGTAGCGGTAATCCTGCCCATTTGCGCCGTGGTAGAAGTATACCTCATTATTATCCGTTAGAAGCCGAACTCGCCAATGACCACTAAGTGATGGGATGTGTTCCCTTCGATAGCTCGCGAATACTTCGGAGAATGCAGCAAAGATATAAGCAGCATCAGCTTGTGAAATACGGGTTTTCACCTTTTCTGTTCCTGACGGAGTCTTTTGCGTGAGCTTCACTGTTCCGTCCCGTGTGATTTCGAGAAGCTGCTCTTCATCAAATCCTGGCATAGATGGGTCGGTTGCTCGGTAGGACCTTATTCGGATTTTTTTGAGAGGGCCGTGGAATGGCAGGCCCTCATGCGTGATGTATGTTCCCATGCGAACTCCTCCGCGATAATTTCTTGGCTTCATTATAGCAGATAAAGCAAAAGAGGGCCACGGTTTCGTGACCCTCTACTTTTTCGTGCATACACCGATTCGAAGAAACACGGGATAAAGATAGTACCCGACTGAACCTCCCAGTTCTTCTGGACAACTAACACTACCCTTTTCTTTTTGCAGTCGCCTGGCGTGATGGAAGGCCCTTATCACAGCCGCCTTAGCTTGGCATTTTCCGTTCTGCCAAGAATATCTTTGCTGTCCTTGTGGTTTTCTTTGCTCACGCTTCCCTGCCAGCCTTTATCAGCTGTTCGTCGCACGAAAAAAGATGCAAGATGATGGTACGGAATGGGTTAAAGAAGTTCCAGCTTTGAGAGTTCCTCATATACGCTCTTTTCCACAAGATTGAGTGCTGTGAAATCACCTATGTAGCCTACTGGAATGTTTCTGCGGTTTGCCAAGTCCTTAATTGGCGTGTACTCCTTATGGCCCATATAGTCGGTCTTGAAGAGAACTGCACAAGCACCTTCCAGCTGTTTGTCTGCCGTCATGGACTTGTCTCTCTCAACAACAGCAGCGTTCGGATATTTCTGTGCGAATTTTCCCATGATGTTGGGGTTCCCGCCAATGAAAACGACCTTCTTGTTTTCAAGTATCTTGGAAAGTTCCTCCTCGTAGTTGATGACTAGCTCTGGGAGCATGACCGAGTTTTCTTTTTCGTCTTCTTGAGGCGGCAGTTGCTGGCGGAGCTCGTCATTCTCTTCTTGTAGCGCTTTGAGCTTTTGCGTTAGCTCTTCAATTTGCCGCTGCTGAATCTCAACCTTTGATTGAATTGCGGCATAACGGTTCCTGGCGTCGTTTGCTACTTGTTCGGCTGCATCTGTACGAGCTTTATATTCTTTCAAGGATTCCTTTTGCTGTTGTAATTGCTCACCATCTGCCTTTATCTTGCGCTGACATCTTTTTAGCTCTGCATTTAGTCTTTCTCCTTGCGGATTAAAGAAGTATGTGTTCAGAGCTTCCAGGATTGCCTTCTTATTCTGCTCACAGAGAAGCGTATAGTAAGTCATGCTGAAGAGCGCTGCCTTAAAATCTTCTCTCTTTTCGTTTGCAGCATCTACAGTAGCACTATCATATGTGGACTCCTTGCCGCTGTCAATCGCTTCCCACACTTTCTCAAGGGGTATGGCCTCCCTGTCAATGTTAGCCGCAATATACGCAGCCATAGAAATGCTCGTTATCATTTCCTTTGTAAGAACACTTTTTTCGATTCTTTGTATGTTCAGCACACCACTTCCAATAAGCGCTTTCTGAATCGGAACAATGAGTACATCTGTTTTTACTCCTTCATTTACAGTCTTTTTGCGTGCTGACTCGATGTCCTGCTGCCATACAGCACCAAAGTTTTTGACGGCAAATCGCTGACTGACAATGGTGCGGTACAGATAATCGTAGCGCTCCATGTAGTTTACTTTTTTGGTTGTGTCCTTATCCTCTGAGAGTCTAATAGCCGCATATGCGTTCGTGTAAATTGCAGAATAACAAGCATCGTAGTTCTTATACCGTTTTGCATATACAGGGAAAAACGCTCTGGATGGTGTGTTTATCAGATGTTGTGCGAACACATTATAAGCAACAATATACTTGCTTTGGTCCTCGTCGGGTATTGCTTCTATCCCCTGGCAGATTTCATTAAGCCCTGCTTCGTCTATGGGGGTCAGTTTTTCTGCCTTTGTGTTCTTCATATACACCGACAGCAAATCATGTGCAAATTCACCGTTATCTTTGCTATCGCTATGCAAGATACACGCCATGCACACAACTGCATTACGGGACTGCTGAGTGTCTAAGCCTAAGATATAGTGCAGCGGATATTTCCCTTTGCAAATATCTTTAATGCATTCATCCACCTCTTCACGGTTCTTATTCCGGTAATTATTCGCAAATTCAACGCACGCTTTGCTGTCATTGGCATAGAGTGCCATTTGCTCCGCATACATGTCGAGCAGTTCACCCAATGTCAAAGTTTGCGGCCATTCTTTTTTTTTCATTCCTTGCCCCCCCTGACTGCGCTATGATTCTTTGTGCCTTAGTAGCTACTTACTGCCTAAAAATGGAATTAGAACAAAAGGAGCCGCTCTCTGAGCCTGCTCCTTCTTGTGTCAACTATTATTACCGGTCTTTGCGGTCAGCTCAGCCTTCTCAAGCTCTTCTGCAACAAACAGAAGTCCCTGACGCGCGGCCTCACATGCAATTCGAGCAACGGGAATGTTGAACCCTCGTTTCAGGCAAAGGTTCTCATACTGACGCAGTTCCTCCGAAGACGGCTTTGCTGCCGCTCTGAGGTGCTTAATAACAGCCTGAAAATCATCATTGAGTTTTTCCGGGTTGTGGATGTCAACCTTCAAGGATTCCGGCTCGATGTTGCTACCATTGTCGAGCACTTGCGGGCATACACTAACACGAAGAACCAAATTTTCCGGACTTTCATCAGCGTATCCAGAAACAAGCCAGAACCCATACTCCGGGGCGCCTTCATTCGGACGATTTTTGGAAACACCGTTGACCTCGTCAGTTATGTTCTTCAAGGCTTCAAAAATAGAATGGGAATACATAGCAAATACTCCTTTCATTTTAATTCAAGACGCATAACTTTTCTGTGCATCTACTCTAGCACTCTAACTTATTCGGTGAAACATTTTGAGGCATACTGGAATGTATCCCTATGCTTTCACGAAATGCCACTGGGTCTTCCTGCTCTTGCTTCACCTTATTATTTATACATATCTATGGTATCATTTATTGAACTCCTGGTCAATTTGCAGTGTGTCAAAAATGATTCTTATTCTTTGTGTCATCTTACTAACAAAAAGAATCCTCCTTCCAAGAAACGACTCTCTGCCGCGTCATGCGTCCTCCTTATCGCCATGCACCAGCAAAGCGCTTCTTTGCACGACCCACATAGCTTAAAGTCCGTTAATGTCCACCTTGTAGGTCAGTCCCATCGGGATTCCCTCTTGCTTGTAGAAGATTGCCATATACCAGGGCAGGTAAAGGATATCGTCTTCTTCCTCCACATTGCCTTTGCAGAACACAATGGCTTTCTTTGCTTCCCATTCATCCACACTCATTACCTTATTTAATGCAGCGTGCTTTTTGTAGTCATTGCCGGATTTAATTTCAACCAGGTCGATAGCAGTGCCATCCTGAAGCACAAAATCCAGTTCACCGTATTTCTTTGTATCGAAATAGTGCAGTGAGAATCCATTTGCCGTGAACATCTGGGCCATGACATTTTCCAGAACGCTCCCGAGATTGACTCCGAGGTCGCCTTGCAAGATGCTGAACTGAATGTTATCCATTGAAAGGGCACAGAGCAAACCTGTATCTGCCATGAACAGCTTAAACAGATTACGCTTCTCATTGAGTTTAAGCGCCGCTCTTGGCTCCTCCACATTGTAACAGGCATTTGCGACGCCTGCGTCAGTCAGCCAGTTGAAGCTATCGGCATAGCGTTCCATGCGTGCAGTGGATGTCAGGCTCGTAATGGTAAAACGCCGATTCTTTTCGTTAAGCTGTGCCGGAATGGAATCAAAGATAGCTCTGATTTTGGGTCTGTCGCTCTCATCGGCATACTTGGTGATATCTTGTCGATACAGCTCTATAATTTCGTTCTGAACATTGATGACTCGACCAATATCATGGGTATCAATGTAGGTCTGCACCACCTTCGGCATACCGCCAACGATGATGTAAGAATAAAACAGCTTGTTCATCGTGGTATGAATGATGTCTGCCACCGGAGCTTTATTCAGATACGCGCTGCGCATCGTATCAATCGTAGTCTGCTGCACTCCATTGGCAATAATGAACTCCTCAAAGTCCATCGGATACATTGTATAGAGTTCCTCGAATCCGACCGGCAGTGAGCGAACCACTTTGTTCTTTACGCCGAGAAGACTGCCAGTTTCAATGTAATCGAAGCGGCCATCCTCGACCAAAAACTTGATAGCAGTGCGAGCATTGGGACATTCCTGAATTTCATCTAAAAGAATGAGGGTGTTTCCCGGAATTAGAGGCTTCCGGGCCAGTGCCGAGAGTCCTTCGATGATTGTGTTTGCATCAAGGTCTCCATTAAACACTTTGCAGGCATTGGCGTCCTGTACGAAGTTGAATTCTACGAAGCACTTATACTCCCGTTTCCCAAACTCACGCACAACCGTTGTCTTGCCAATCTGACGAGCACCCTGGATGCAAAGTGCCGTTTTCTTCTCCTGCTGCTTCCACTGCTTTAATTTGTCATATGCTTTTCGATGAAGCATAGATAACCCCTCCATGTTCTTGTATATGTCCCTATTTTAACATATTGGTACAGCCTTTCTCAATGGCAGAGTGACAAAATTCAAGCATTTCGATTTGTGCATTGCGACATTTTTCTGAGCATTGCAAGTTATGCTGCGACATAATTCCAACAGTTTGGTTGCTTTCAAATGCACATTGCCTACTGCTTCTCAAGCAGCGAAAGAGATTCAGCACACAAAAAAGCGCCCTCAATAGAGAGTTGGCTCTCTACCGGGGGTGCTTACTATAAATATATCTTAGCCCATCTTTGATTGCTGGCGTATAGCAAGGATAACGCCAAAGTCGCAGCTGCTATTTCACTTTTTAGAAACTAATTGCTGATATAGCTTCATCAATTCAGCAACACAAGCGCTTTCACTCGTTCTGGCAGCAGTTCCTTTTGTGAATCCATAGGCATCCATGACAGCACGGTCGTTCGCCTGGTGCGCTTTAAGTAGTTCAGGAAATAGGTACATTTTGTCTCCGTACATTTCGGCAAAACTGCATTCCGGATACATTGCACGGGCATCTAAGATAGCTTGGGCAGCTCTCTCGATTTTTAATTTCTGTGTCTCAGTCGGCGTAGGCCAAGGGAATGTATTGTATACTATTTCCTTGGAATACCGATAATCGCTTTTTAGTCTTCCACAAACGGCCCGCATCCATGCCATATGGACATCAGAAGTTAGCACGCCGAAGTGGAAAAGCGATGCGTTTGGAACAATTTGGACCGCGTTGGAGGAGATGATTTCGGCAGTAGCAAATCCAATAGGTACATACTTTCGCCGCTCCGACGAAACACTCGGAATTATGAGATAGTTGGCACTATCCGGTTGCGTAATTTGTGCAAACAGTTGTGGAACTTTTGCATAACCATTTGTAGTTTTTGCTGTTGATGCCAGGCGAAATTTGCGAACAGCTTCAACTTTTTCTGATAAGATTTTGCTTCCCAAAATATCCCTTGGTGTAGCATCTTTTAACCACAAGCACCAGCGCTTTTTGCCATTTATAAATTCTTCTGCTCCTATATAAGGATGGAGCCATTTTCTAAGATTTGGTTCTTTAGATAGAATCTCTTTGTATTCGTCTTCTTTAATTACAAAGTTTCCACCATCACGCGGCTGATTTCCAAAATTCATTTTTGGCGTTCCACAGAGAGATTCTTTTGCTGCGACAACATATGTTTCTCCGCCCTCAACCAAATAAGGGCTAATGCCGGTAACTACTTTTTTGTTTTTTCCACCAACAAATATCCACTTCTCACTTCTATTGAATCCAGCAAAACCAATAATCACACAATGGACGGCAGCTTGCGAAGACGCTTCACTGCTCCACTTAAAGGTTTGATATGCAAAGTTGATATGGATGTGATGGTTATTGTAAAGCTCATTCCATAAAATGGGAACCTGTGAGCCTTGGCATATAGAATTTGTAGAAACAAAACACACTTGAATTTTGGTATCACGAACATACTGCGCCGCAAGTTTATACCAGCAGGTCACATAATCCAAATCTTGAACATCTTTGATATTCCCGAAGATATCTTTAACTTCTTGCTTTTGTGTACCACCCTGTTCCATGAGTCTTGCGCCAACAAAAGGCGGATTTCCCATAATGTAATTCAACTTAGCTTTTGGCACAACATTGAACCAGTTCGTGCGCAGTGCATTACCTTCAATGATGAAAGCATTAGTTTTTAATGGCAAAAAAACTAACTGAAGAGAAACTATTTTTTCCGTCTCCTGCATCATTTGGCTCTCTGCAATCCAAAGTGCTGTTTTCGCTACCGTTACAGCGAAGTCATTGATTTCAATGCCGTAGAATTGGCTAATAGAGACCTGAATGCCAACCGATTTGGCGTCCATGCCTTGCATTGCGGTTTGTCCTAAGCTGGTCTTTCGTTCTTCGGAAAGGATATCGTTTTCAAGCCGTCTTAGACTAAGATAAGTTTCCGTAAGAAAGTTCCCGCTTCCGCAAGCCGGGTCCAAAAATACCAAAGAAGACAATTTGTCGTGAAAGTTCTGGATATAAGTAGGGCGATAACGGCTCATGGGGCGTGCCTTAATCTCTGCCCACTCTGCTTTAAGTTCATCTAAGAACAGCGGGTCTATTACCTTGTGGATGTTCTCAACGCTGGTATAGTGCATACCACCAGTACGGCGCGTTTCCGGGTTTAATGTGCTTTCAAACACTGCACCAAAAATAGTGGGACTGATTTCAGACCAGTTAAAGTTCTCGCTCGCTTTCACCAAAAGCAAATCACGAATTTCATCGGTGAATGGCGGAATTTCGATACTCTCGTCCGAAAACAGTCCACCATTGACATAGGGAAACTCTGCTAATTCCGGGTTATCATTTTTCAGATAAGGGTCACGGTCTTGCTGTTTCGTGTCCAGGACGCGGAACAAGTCAATCAAAGCCTTGCGCATAGCTCTCGTTTCAAAGGCTGAAAGATAATCATGAAACATGCCGTGATGGCCGAAAATTCCTGCATCTTCTGCATAAAGGCAGAAGACCAGACGGACACATAACTTGTTGAGGCTCTTTAATGAGTGTTCGTTTTCTGGATTAGCATACTGCTTATAAAACGCATCGTACAGCAGACCTACAATTTCACCTGCAGCGACGGAAACTTCCATTTCGCGCTTCAAATGTTCGTTCCCTGCTTCAACAAGAAACTGCAGACGATAATAATCTTTTTCCAAATCGGCCAGTTGAATTTTCTCAGGCTCGCCACTGGGGTGTTCCATGTTATAAACATAGAACTCAGCAAAATTACAGGTCACTACCCAACGAGGATGCTGAGATAATGGCAACTCTGAAATGTATCGTTTTGCCTGTTGGAACGGCGTGAGCATCGTACCATCGGATTGTCTAATGGGTTTGTTCAGGTCTTTGCCAAGTCCTTTTTGCTCAATAAGAACTCTCGTAGATGGAATCGTTCCATCAATAAAACTGGTATGGTCAAGATGAACCTGCCCTTCAAAGACTATGAACTGTTCCGGCTGTTTTACCCCATATACATCGCGAAGAAGCGAGAGCCAAAAGGATTGACTTTCGCCTTTTTCATAGCCCTTGTCCTTCCAATACTCTGCAAATTTCTTTGCCGCCTGCTGCTGTTGCGCGGTGGTCATAGCCTTCACCCCATATAAGCAATATTTGCTATTATCATACCATAATTCACACGCAACATCAATTTATATATCAGCGAATTGCCTCATGCTTAATTTGTTGACATTTTGTGTTTCTGACGGCGTCGCTGCTTTGTATGGCGATTTGCAATAAAAGATAGGGCAACGGCCATTGTGGTCGCTGCCCTATCTACTTTTATTTTTCGTCGTCCGGTTCGCTGTCATTGTTTTCGTGATGCGCGGAATACCAGACATAGTACCCTGCCACGCCAGCAAACAGCACAGCTGTAACGATGAACACTGCCTTCAGCCCTGTGCTATGGAACACATCGCTGACACCAGCTGCAACAGACTTTGCTGTAACAATCTTTTCTGTCGTATCGTGCGGTGCTGCCTGCTCAGTTTGGTTGCTCGTGCTGGATTCGTTATTACTGACGGTTTCCTTCTTGTCGCCGCCATCATTCGGTTTCTCAGTTGGTGTTGTCGGCTTTACGGTTGGCTGTGGTGTGGGTGCAGCCGGTTTTTCGGTCGGTGCGGGTGTCTCTACTGGCTGACTCTGACCTTGGCGGGTGCAAACAATCTCAATCGTAGATGCATCTTTGCCAATCACAGTATCTTTAACCGTCACATCATAACCTTTTACCGTAGGCTTAACCACCGAGTAACTCGCGCTTTTCTCAATTCCCGGAATCGTGAGCGTCCAATCTTTCTCCGCTTTGACCGGCTGGGCTTCATCGTAGATAGACTTGCCGTTTTTATGGATATCTACTTTGATACTGTCAAGGCGTTTACCATCCGCATTGTTGTTATCTTCCCAGGTCACTTTTACCACAAGCGTTGTACGCTCTGGTGCAGGTTTGATGGTATGCGTTGCTTTGACTTTCATCACACCATCTTTTACATTCGCGTTTTCGATAGCTGTCACATACCCGGCAGGCGTTTCGACATCAACAGAATAAGTGCCGAGTTTCGGCATCTTGCTGGCCGTAAAGGTCCAATCGCTGGATTCTTTCACGATTACCGGTTCATCATAGCAATTAACACCATCGCGCTTCAGCATCACTTTCAGGTAAGATGGACGCTTGCCAATCTGGTCGTTGCTGTCATCCCAGATATTTTCCAGCTTGATTGTGATGGTCTGGAATTTTGAATCTTCTTTCAGTTCATGGGTGGCAGTTACCTTAATATTACCGTTTTCGTCGATACTGTCAAGTTTGACAACAGTAGTATAACCATCCGGCGTCTGGATTTCGACTGTATAGTCACCGCTTACAGGCACATTCTCAAAATCAACGGTCCAGTTGTTTTCGGCTGTCGCTGTTTTCTCTGCAATAATCCGCTTATTGCGCATCAGCTGAGTTTTGAGCATGTCGGGACGCATAGAGTAAGCGTTGTCTTCATCATTCCAGATATTATTCAGCTCAACGGAGATATCGTGTCGAGCGATTTTAGAATTATCAAGGGTGTGGGTAATCACAAACTTCTGGTTCCCGTTCTCATCCACGGTATGTTCGGTCACTTCGGATTTATAATTTTCTACTGAATCGACATTTTCAATTTCGTAGTTTTTATCGTCCTTCCCTGCTGTAGTGCCAGTCCAATTTTCGCTGGTAGCTGTAACAGGTGTAGAGCTCTCGCCGTCAGAAACCTTCACTTCCACAAAATCCGGGCGCATCTCGTAGTCGTTGTTATTGTCGTTCCAGACATGTTCAACGGTTACTGTGATGTCCTTAGCGGGAACCGGCGTCGGCACCGGGGTAGGAGTAGGTGTCGGCTTCTCAGTCGGTGCAGGCAATTCCGTAGGCTTCGGCTCTTCTGTCGGTTTCACAGTCGGTTTCGGAGTAGGTTTCTGCGTAGGCTCCGGAGTCGGTTTTTCCGTTGGAGTTGGTGTCTCAGTAGGCTTCGGCTTTTCGGTCGGAGTCGCTGTAGGTTTTACGGTCGGTGTGGGCACTTCCGTAGGTTCCGGCTCCTTTGTCGGCTTCGGCGTTTCTGTGGGTTTCGTAGTCGGTGTAGGCGCGGGCTTATCGTCAGCTTTGATGAAAGTGCCTGAATACCCCCACTTATGGCCCTCTGCCTGGCTGGTAAGACTCTTGGCAACGATGCAGCCATTATAGTTGCCACTGTCGAGCGTCACATCTGCATTGGGAGCAATCACATGACCAAAAAGGCTGGTGCTACCAATATGCAACTTGGCGGCGTTCGGGAATACCCACAGGATGTTCGTTCCATTGTCGGAATTTTCCGATGCATGGAGGTCATTGCAGGTGATGCCGGGAATATTGATGTCCGTGCCATTGTCGATGACCACAATATCTTTCTGGTTGGAAGGCACGGTCAGCATCGGATATCCGGCAGAGTTGAAGTCGATGGTGTAATAGTCGCTTTCGCCATTGCCTTTGATTTGGCCGTACTCAACCGCCTTAGTCTGGATGCCCCGCTGTTTCAAAGCCTCTTCACTGAAATTGCTCTGAACTTCAGCGTTGATGGCTTCGAACGCAGCATCCATATCGATATAATCGTCATCAAGACGGAAAGGACCATCTTTCGCGCCGCTGGTGTAAGTAATATCCTTGCCTTTGTTGGCAGAACCAAGATACATGTACACACCATCGTTATCCGGGTGGTATGCGTCGCCGCCAAAATTCGTGACTTCGCCACCGACAAACGAACTGACCTTGTGCTTTGCGCCGGTCTTGCCAACCATGTTTCCAGACAGGTTCAGATTGCCGCCAATGGCAACCTCGCCCACTGTATGGATTGTGGTGACATCGTTCTGCACAAACAAATTGAAATTGTTGAGGATGTAATGCAAGTCATAAGACCCACCATCCCGCAAGTAGGACCTGTTAGAGGGTTTCATAACCGTTCCGCCTGCGGCATAAGCCGTAGCAGGAGCCACGCTGCCAAATACTACCGCCACTGTTGTAATGGCTGCAAGCAGACGCTTTTTCAATTCTCCTTTTCTCATCGTATATCTCCTTTGCGTACCAACCACTGAAAAGTCTCGGCCAAAGCTATTGCTTTGACTTGCAAGGCTTTTCGAATACCACTTATCCACAGCTTTCAGCCAGCTTGATTTCCAAGCTGTTGCCTGTCATCCACCACGAAGAGGTAAGCTGTTTGGATGACGACCCACAAAAGCGGGCAACTACCGAATTTACTCTTTTGGTTCACCGCCAGTTTTCTTTGGTTCTGCGGCCTTTGCGGGCATATTTGGTTTTGTCCCGCATCACGGCAGGAAGGAAAGCAGACCACGAACCGTTACGGCTCCGTGCGGCGTCCGCTTTCTTCTCGGACTTAGAACGCTTGTCCACGAGCTTGATTTTACTCATTGTTATTTCCTCCAATATCTATCAGTTGGATACCATATATGCACACGCTGGTCGTTCTCCTCGTTTTCTCTAACAGCTATCTGCTACCGGTCTTTTCCCCGGCATTGCCCATCGTCCGCCTCGTGGAGGCTGCTGTTCTGGACGACTGCCCACCAGTGGCGGTGGGCTTTCTTGCTTATCGAAAGCGTTATAGGCAACGCTCTGCGACAGTGCTTTCGAGCATATCGAGTATGGAGGCTAAGAGAATTCGGAACAAATAAACTTGAAGCATAAATTCCCTATCGTCCTCTTCGCTCATGGCTTCTCCCTTTGCAGCCATATCTGCGATACATTCCGCACTCTGTGCGTAGCCGCGAATCTCTTCCACCGTATTGCAAAAGCGTTCAATGTAATCCTCACTGAGCTCTTCGCCAGGCTCAGTATCCGGCATCCCGATGCCACAATCGAAGGACAATGTGCCGCTTTCGATTTTGAATCGATACCTGCCGTCCTTGATGTAGAAGGTTACTTTAGAGTTTGCCATGCTGCTATCAATTTCGCCGAGACTGCTCAGGTTGATGCTGGCGATATCGTTCAGGGTGCTCTCAAATTCAATACGAGTCATAATGTTATTTCTCCTTTTTCAAATTGCAAAATTAGTTTCAACTCCAGCTTCAACCGCCATGTCAATCATCTTCTGACACAAGAACATGTGACTGGCAATGGCTCGGTTATAGAACTTTCGCCATTTCTTATCGACATGGCCCTCGTTTATAGCCGCGTTTCTGTCTCGAACCATTTCCAACCCGATGCCACACATTGCAAGAACCATACACCGCAAATACTCCTTGTCCACTTCCTCGTCCATTGGGCTGTCCGGCGTTTTTATCGCGAAGTCGATGTGCATATCTTTCAGCTCCATGACAAAGCGGTATTTCATGTGGTTATCTACACCTACGATAATGTGGAAGCCCTGCTTGCTGTTGGGATTCAAGTGACAGAAGAGGGCTAATTTCTGTTCAAGTTCACGACAAGTCATAGTGTTATTTCTCCTTTTTACTTAATGTTTGTTATTGGTTAGTGGGCGGCTTCCATGGCATCGAATTTCAGAAACGAAAGTTCCATTCCCAGATATGCGATGCTGCTCTTAACCTCCCGGTCAAACCGCATCTTCTGGCGCTGCTCCGGCGTTGCAGCAAGGAAAACATCCGGGTCACCCTCAGGCAGCTTCGCCAGTGTAGCTGCCGTTGCATCGTCATAAGCATCACAGAACCGTTTCAGATTCTTGACGCTTACCTCCTCGTCAGGTTCCAGCTTATCCATCGCAACGGTGAAGGCATGAGTCATCTCCCCTCTCACGAGTTTGAACTGGTACTGCCCATCCTCAAAGTGGTTTTCCCAGTGGTAGGGACTATCACTGCCGATAGCAGCATCGCAAATCTCGGTCAGTTTATTTTCAAATTCAGTACGAGTCATGATGTTTTCCTCCTGTGTTATCTGCTCTATGTACCTTGTGCTTCACCGTTCTGAGTGCTGCTATTTCGCAGCCATACGCTCAAGCTCTTGCGTCAAGCGCATGATGCTGGACACGACATTCTTCCCAAAGTGTTTTGCCGCTTTCTCAGCTTTACGCCCTTCGCCTTTGGCCTGAGCTACGAAATCCGTCTTCGTTGCGGCCAGCCCAAGCTGGGCCATCACCTTGCAGAGCATTCCAATGTACTCTTTGTCAACTTCTTCATTTGGGTCGAACATCGACAGGTCAATGTCAGAGTTAAAGAAGAGCTTGCCCTGGGTAATCCACAAGTTGAGGATTCCTTCTCCGTTCTGAACGAGGCTGATGCCGTAATCATCACGGTGGTTGTTCGGGTCGCGCATCGCGTATTTGGTCATTTCGATTGCAAATTCTTTACGAGTCATAGTATTTTTTCTCTTTTTTTTTGTTATTGGTATATGTTAATGTTATTTGTTCGGGCTGAAGATTTACTTTTTTTCGTTCCTCACCCCCTTTCATGTTTTCATCACATATTTGCGTCTTTTATTAGTCGTTCTGGCAAAAAGATTTCTTCATCTGCTCTTTTGTGATACTCGCTCGTTTCGGTTCAGTATCCGCATCAAGGCTCCACGCGAGGGATTCAATCGCACCGGAGAAACCTCCACAGATATGATTCTTGTCTCCCCACTCGGCAATTCGCTCGCGCGCTTCGGGTGATACGGAAACCGTATACCGCTTTTTCTTACGCATTTGTCATTCCTCCTGCTTCTGGTTCTTCCACCAGAGAATGGCAACCACACCTACAACAGCCAACATGACGAGAATCACCACAACTGTCATCATTGTACCGATGGAAGGCCCATTGCTTTTGACTTCCTCAACAGGTGCTTCACTTGGCACAGGAGTTGCTTCGTCGGCAGGCTCCTCACTATCTGCGGTTTCTTCATTCGAGTTCATCGTGTTTGCTTCCTGGACAACACTATTGTTGTCGCGGCTCGGTGTGACAAGTTTCGCATCAGGATGCGCTGCATCGGAAATCGTCAGGTGGAAGCCCTCGTTGTCTCTCGTGGTCAGCGTATCCTGTTCACAGGCCACGGTAAAGCGGTCATCGCCATCTTCAAGAGCCTCCGTTCCCACAACCTTGTATCGGCCTTGTGCCACATCTGTAGCGACTGCCGTATAGTTGTTGGATTCGTACATCTTCATGGTCACGACATCACCGGTAATCAGATTTTGAACATAAACTAGAACTGTGCTTCCGAAAGTTTCCGGGACGGTAAGCCAGCAGCCAATCTGACCTGTAGCATTCGTGTCGAAACCCTCGTCGTTCTCAATCGTCTCTTCCTTATCGTAGTTGCGGGGATGCCCGGTAATCTGTTCAAAGAAAGATACGCCGCTGACATCCAGATAAACCACCGTGCAGGAGCCTGCTGTTACTTCAATGGTGTAAGCATCATCGCGAGCTTCAACCGGGTAATCCATCGCGGTGTCATTTGAGAGCATGTACGAACAGAAATAACGGCCAGGTTCAAGTTCCGCTGAACCCACGAAAGAGTTGAGACCGTTCAGCTTTACGCTTTTCAGCGTCTCATCCGCAGGACCATGAGAGATGTTGGCGCGAACCGTTCGGTCAAGCACATCATTCGGCATCGTTGCAACTTCAAAGACAATCACACCGTTGTCGGGACTTTCCGGCTCAACTTCGACATCCGTCATCTGATTAACCCAGGTGTTTCTGTCTGTTTCCTCAACAGCATCAGGATTTTTTTCTTCTGAATCTGTGACTTCCATTTCGTCTTCTGCGTAAGCTCTCACCGCCGTCAGCATCATACAAACAATCATCACGACTGCCATCATCACTGCTTGAAAGCTGCGTCTTTTATTCGCGGTTTTCATTGTGTTCACTCCTTTGCGTTATTTGTTAGTCATTAGGTTTAATAAATATTGCTGGCAGATTGTCCAGCTCTCATTTACTGACTCAAGTATACCACCGTCTAACTATTGTGTCAATACTTTGTGTGCAAAAATTCTGCAAATAATGCATACTTTTTTGAGTGCCAATAGCGTTGCATAAAAAAATAGGAGCCACCCGAAGGCGACTCCTTTTTATGGTTTGTCTTAGAATCCAGTATAGCGGTAATATCGGCAGTTATACATTCCGGCTTCAGCGTTGGTCCAGCTGTTTACGCAAGAGCCACGCGAACCGACGCACTCGCCCCACATTGCTTTACCACCACTTACGCCAAGAAAAACCCTCACATGTCCCATGCTGCCGCCGTTATCTGCGGAGAGCATTACCTGCATATCTCCTGGCTGCATCTCACTCATGGAAATTTCCTGCAAGTCAGCCACACCAGGGTAATCGGCAGTATTTACAGCATCAAAACTGTAGCCGCACAGCCAGAACAGGTATCGCACATAACCAGAGCAGTCGTATGCTCCTTTTACTCCAACATTGCCAGGACCACCAACGGGCTTAGAGCCAAGAGAGTAGCTGAACTGACCGCTGTTCGCAAAAGCAGCAGCTACGATTCTTTGACGCCCATCAGAGATGTTGCTGAAATCCATACCGTCAAGGAACTCATTCACTTCTTCGTCCGAGAACTTTGAGCCAAAGCTCTTGCACTTAATGCCCTTTGTCACACCGTAAAGCTCCTCCCAATCGGAGGCGTACAGCAGTTTTGCCCATGCGACATTCCCGTCGGCATCTACACCATTTTCATCATACCAGAAAGTGAATCCATCGTCACCTTTAGGCAGTGTTACGGTTTTGGTGTACCGTGCAGCTGTGCCGCCGGAGTATGGCTGCATGTACTGATTCAGCTTGGTCACAGTACGGGTCAGTATTCCATCGTTTACGGCATGTGCCAGCGGAACCAAAGTACCGGTGCCGCCTTTAACACCATCTTCGTCTGTTTCCACATCATCGGATTCGGGTGCATCGGGTTTCAGGCAAGGGTCAGTATACTCGTCATAGCCAACCAGGTAAACTGTGCATGTCAAATCATAATGGCCGTGCAGGCTATCGTTGAGTTCTCCGGGACACCAGGGAATCGCTTCATAACTGTCCCCTTCCCCACCGAAAGTGACGGTGTAAGTATCGCGTTCCTCATGTTCATCGTCAAGATGAGTTACAACCGTGAACGAGGCAGACAGCCCGTCGTCAGGCTTAACGAACCAGTCATTCAGGTTTCCTTTATAGAGGTTACAGGAAGACGCGTCAATTACGAGATTACCATGAACATCTTCGGAGCTAATCTCACCGCCATCCGATACGACCGTATATTCATCAGGAAGTTTCGTCAATTCAGACTCGTTTGCTCCATCAGGAAGCTTGTTCTGAAAATAGACAATGACATCGTGTTCGCCGTCATCTTCAACTTTGGTTTCTGTGACGACTTTATCTTCGCCATGACCATTATTCCAGCGCCAGATGCCATCCACATCATAGTCGCCGCATTCGGGATTGTCAACCTCACAGCTATGTTCTGAGGTGGTCAACTTGTAATCTTTAATAGTTACGCTCTGACCATTATCACGGCATCCGAGTACGCAGCCACCTTTTACAAGGCAGGAGTACGGATGGCTCTCGCGTGCCGTTACATCCAGAGCATATCCTGCAAGGTCACGACAATAGGTAAAGAAGGCGCGGTCATCAGAAGAGAATAGATTGGCAATGTCGTTGGAGCTCGGCCAATTCTGCTGATAGTACACAGCAGCCAAAGAGATAATCTCAGCAGTGTTATTGGAAATACCGTTTTCATATTCCCATGTGACACCGTGCTGAATATTATCTGAGGTCTTACCGTCCAGCGTGGTATAGCCGTAGGGATTGCCCAGCGGGTCCGTCTCGCCTCGGAACGAATCGTATACAGACTGCAAGACCACTTCATCGCGCTCGTTGTTAATCTTATCGACAATTTTCTGGATATCCGCTTCGTCATCAGCACAGAAAACATTCAAGACGATAAACACGACCATAAAGATGCAGACAATGATAACCGTTACAAGCAGACCGACAGGAGTTGCAATCAGCGGAAGAATTGCCTTACCGGCAGTGGCTACCGTCTGGCCGATGGCTTTCACTCCGTTGACTACGAGCTGCGCTGCGGCTTTTGCCTTAGCTGCTGCAGTCTTTGCCATGGATGCAACTTTCAAACCGGTCTGCTTTACAGCATTCAGAGCTTTTTGCCCCGCAGATGCCTGTTTCATCAGGTCGGCCTGCGAAATCTGACGAGCAATGAGGTTTTTGGGAGCCTTGGGTTTCGGAAGGAATTTGTTGACAACCAAGTCATTGACCTGTTTATCCACCATCTTGCGCCCTGGACTTACCGTTTTAACCACTTTCTTCGTGAGCTCTACGGTCTTCTTTCCGGCCTTGTATGCCCCTTTCCCCAAAGACTTAGACAAGCGGACCACATCGCGCGTGTTGTGGATGCCCTCCGCAAAATCTGCCATGGCGTGAAGTCCATCGACATCCGTCTGGCGCATCGCGTCACCGAACTTGCGTAGCGCAAAGTGCTTAAACATGTGAGTACCGGCTTTGAAATATTTCGCTGCTTTCGTACCCTTCATCACCTGGAAACGACTTCTCAGCAATTTCTGGGCCTTGATGTTCTTCATCAGAGCGTCTGCCAGCTCACTGGCATTGCTGCCTTTGAGTTGGGCGAGCAGCTGTTTCAGCGTACCGTTCTCCATTGCTTCAACGAATTTCTCAATGTCTCCGGCACCGATTTTCTCAAATACTTCCGCAGGCACTGCTGCTTTCAGAGCGGCCATCTGCTGTGCGGTTTGAAGCGTCTGGAATTTATAGAGCTGTTCTACTCCTTTCAGGTCCAGGCCGCCAACGCTCTTAACTCCATATCTTGCAAGAGTTTGACTGTCAAAGAACTGGTCCAGAGCACGAGCGTTCTGGTCAAGCCATGTACCAATACCTTCTGCTTTGAGCAGGTTTGCTTTCAGCTTCAGAAGGTTCTCACGAGTTTTCTGGGTAAGGTCCGTTCTGGCAAGAATTGCATCGATGCCATCGGGAGTTCCAAGAAGCGGAGCAATGTTCCCGGTTAGATGCAGTTCCTTATTGATGCTTACCAGCAGCTGGTTTCTTTCGCGCTTCAGGTCTTTCAGAATTTTCAGCTGGTCTTTATCGAATTTTTCCAGAGCTTTCGCATTCTTGATGTCCCCAGTCCCCTCTTTGATGAGTTTGGCTCCTGTGCCTTTGCTCATGTAAAAGGTTGCCAATGCCAGAGTCTGGATATCGTGTCCCATCTCAATGGCGTTGTCTGCGCCGGAGTCGCGAATTCCTTCTTCGACCGTAGCCATCACGACCGCGATGGGCAATGCAGCGGCCTTGCGGGCTGCTCTGAATACCGTTTTGCTGTACCGAGCTTTATAGTATTCGAAGTTGCTCATCCTTTTTGGATTTTTGCGAACTGCGGCAGAACTGGAAGGCTTATCAGTCAGCTTTACACCAGATATGGCTTCGATTTTGCTTTTCATGGCATTGCTGTCACTCGCGGCCTTAATCTGAGCCTTATATTCTACAAGTGCAGCCGGTTCCTTATCGCCTTTCTTACCGTTCGCATTAAACTCGCGAATCACGCTTGCATCCAGCGCTTTTTGTTTTGCGGTGGCGGCGCTAATTGCCATGCCGCTCGTATCTTCCTTGATTGAGAAAACCTTGCGAGCATCTTGTTTAAGCAATTCTCCACGAGACCTTTGCACGCTGAATTCCATCGAAGGAGAAGCAGCAGCTTCTTTCAAATCCCGCTTGCTTTTCGTCTGCGCTGCCATTTCAGGTAAAGCCTGCGCCCGAGAAGCAGGGTTCTTGGCAGGAGATGCGACCTTCCCGGCAATGGAAGTACTGCGCAAATCCTTTTGTACGGAAATGTCGGCATCCTTGCTTGCCTTTGCCGCGAAATTCATAGTGCCGGTATCTACGGCATCGGTAGTCGTGCCTTCTCTGTATCCGCCGCGTTTACGAGGTTCTTTAATCGTAGCGGCTGCAATCTCTTTGTTGATGATGTTATTGTCACTTGCCGCTTTGAGTTTCGCTTGATAATTTACGAATGCGGACGGTACTTTTTCATTATCTTTGTAGAGCGGATTGGCTTTTTTGCTTTTGTTATATTCGCGGATGATATTTGCGTCCAGAGCACTTTGCTTTGCCACACCGACCGGCAGCGCAATTCCGCTTTTATCTTCCGCAATCGGGATAGCTTTGCGCGGGTCCCGATTCTTGGCTTCCTGCAGATTGTCTCGTTGTGAACCATAGTGCATCACATTGAAAGTCGGGCTGATATTCAGGCTGATGTCCGCAGACTTCGAAGCGTCAAAAGCGTTAGGTTTTACAACCCGATAGCGCTGTTCTCTGCTTCCTTGGGTTTTCACTTCATATCCTGCGGGTTTCTGCAACACGGGAGGCTGTACGGAAACAATCGGCGCTTCAACAGGGATTCCAACATGTCCATCAGCGGTCTTTGCAGGTTTGGCAGCTTCGTTGAAGCCCGCACTGCGGTCCCTGACTTTAGGAGTCACACTGCCCGCATTTGCACTGCTCTTTTGCGTGCTGTACTCTCGGTTTTCTTTAATTTTGAAATCTTCATATTTGCTGCCGACAAAATGGTTGTCGTTTGCAGTTTTGAGCTTTTCCCGATAATTTATAAGCTCAGGAGGCTCATTATTGCTATTCTTATAAGAAGGGTTCCGTTCGCTATTGATGTTGTACTCACGGATGATGCTTGCATTCAAGGCACTCTGCTTTACCATTTGAGGTGAAAGCGGAGCATTACTGGAATCTTTCGATACCGCGAATACCTTCCGGGAATCCGGGCTGGAAAACTCTGCGCGATAATTCTGCCGTGTCTCAGGCTGCACTTTATAGTGCTCCGGACCAGCTTCAAAACTTTTTTCTGTCTTTACCCGTGTTTCCGCTCTGGGCACAGCAGGCATTTGAGAATCGGTGTACCGAACAGGCGTGATAGGACTCACCGACGGAGAGTCACTATGCATATCTGTGGGCATGGTAGGTTTGAATTCCCTATTGGTATTTGATATGCGGCTCATAGTATTGGCAGCTGCGGTGTTTTCCATCGTGATGCCACTGTGCATGCCGTAGTCATGAGCCACTTTAATTGGAGATGCGCTGTAATTTGTCTTTGGATAATCGGAGTCAAGAGGTTTTTGCTGTGATGCGCGGCATGGGATAGATACGCTCTGCGCGAACTCCTTACCCGTCTGGGCGTCATCACTTCTAGTGTAGACTCGCTGCTGCACAGACTTATCTGGAACTGCTGCTCCGATTGCGCCCTGCGGGTCGGCATAAGTCTTTACGCCCATCTACCCATAGTCAGCATAGGCCATTCCTTCTTTGACTGCGATATCTTCACGGGGTGAAAACTGATTTTCGTTATGATGAGGCATCGGCTGGTAGCTTTCGACGCCCTGCATCTTTTCCACCGTTCCGCCAAGTCCGTAGGTGTATTGTGGAGCAACACGCGGCTCATGGGATTCTTCGTAATGAACCGAGGGCATTGCGGAGGCGGTTTGTGTAGGGTTTTCAGCGTCACCGTTCCCGTGAGTGAAGTCTACCTTTTCGAGGTTGTTTGCACTTTCACGCAAGTCCAGGTGGCTGTTCTTGCTCACCATGCCGAGATGAGATTGTTCGCGTTCTTTGATTTCCTGCGACTTTCGGTCAATCTCTTTGCGGCGTTCCTCTTCACGCTTACGATGCTCTTCTTCCCGCGCCCGGTCAATTTCCTGACGACGCTGTTCAGCCTGTTCGCTGGCAGCTTTCTCATAGATGTTCGGTTCCTGCCGCTCATAGGGGTATGACGGAAGTTCTTTGCTCTCCCCTCCCCTGCCGTAGCTTTCCGGTGGAGTGGGCGCATTTCTATAATGGTCCTCGTGGCGAGGCTCTTCGTGGGCTGCATGGTAATCCGTATTTTGAACGCTGGGTTGGACGCTCTGAGGGACATTCTGTGCGGGCTGGTCGTTATGCTCCTCGTGGTGCTCTTCCGGTGTGGTAAGCTGATAGGAGGTTTCGGTATAAGCTGCGCTCTGGCGGGCAGCTGCCTCGTTCTGTTCCTGCTGGCGTTTCTCCCTCTCGCGGCGGGCCTTGGCTTTTTTGGCTTTTGCCTTTTCCGCCTTCTTCTTGTTTTCCATCTCCTGTTCGGCCAGGACCATTTCCCAGTCCTGTTCAATCAGGTCATCGTAAAACTCACCGCGCTCATCAGCAGGTTCATCTTCTGTAGAGACATCTACATCGGAAACCTCTACCGGTTCGGTGTCTTCGTCAAAGTCAATTTCCAGCTCCTGTTCTTCCTCATCTTCATCAGGCTCTTCGGCTGTAGCTGCTGCCTTCTCAGAAGCAGCCTCTTCCATAGCGTCAGAAATGGCCTTTTCACGGTCTTCATCTACGCAAGGGTTGCTGTTCGAATTCTTCTGCTCAGGCCCGTCAGCGGCGTAATCTGCCGCCGTTTCGGAAGCTTCGAAGATGTCGTCATCGTACATCGCTTCGTTTTTCATCGCTCACTATCTCCTTTCCGAGCTTTTTCAAAGCCGTTGTGTTCTTCGATATTTCCTTTGAGCATTTCATCGACATAGTTCTCGAAGTCCTCTTTCGTGACTTCTCTCATTTTGTCGTACTGCTCGAAAGCTTGATTTTCCTGTTCTTTTGCCCGCGCCCGGATTTCACGCAGCTTCTCTTCGGTGAACTGCGGACCGTGTACGAACAAATCGTTCTGCGCCAATGCCAGACCTGTGCTGATGCGACGGACCTTTGAGATATCTGACGCAATCGCTTTGCGCTGTTCTTGCAGGCTGTCCAGTTCTTTCTTTGTGGTGTTCACATTGTCCAGCGTGTTTGCGATGTTCTCAACGCAGACAACTTTCTTGTGTGCATTCGCATCGTATACCATGATAGGGGTCTTGGCATAGCGCCCGGAGAATTTATAGAACACGCCCATCGCATGGTTGTAGGTGTTTATCTGTGCTTCGTGTTCCGCCTTGAAAGTGTCTTTCTGGTCGTCCGGGAGTTTGTCAAGCTCATCTATTACACCTTGCGTTGCCTCCCACTCTTGGATGGCGGTGTGCAGGCTTTCGATACGGCCGAGAAAAGCCTTCTTCTTGCGAATCTCGGTTGATACCTTTGCCAGTTTCGCAGAAAGTTCATTGCTCCTGTCTTGGATATCCGAGACTTCTTTGATGCCCATTTCAGAGGCAAGCGTTGAGGTCTCATACATCTTTTGCAGTTTCCAATCACGCGGCGCGTATATCGGTGAGTGCGGAAACTGCATTGCTCCGACTTGGTCCTCGAACAGCTTATCATCTACGCGAATAATCTTGACTGCAACCAGAATCAGCATCTCGACATTGCTGCGCCGATGACCGGCAGCATCGTATCGCGTCACCTTGTAGAGAGGGTCGTCCCTCATCTTGGATGCTTGCTTTTGCTTTTGGGCTGCCAGCAGCTGCGCTTCACGCCACCGTGCTCGTTCCTCGGCATCATACCGTTTCCGGGTATCGGCCTCTACTTTGCGCGTTTCGTTGGCGGCTTCCTTGGCTTTCTGTTCTTCGTAAGCCTTTTTCTTTTCAGGGTCCCACTTGGCTTCCAGATATGCCTTGGTGTACTGCTCGCCGAGCGTTCTATCTCGAATCGCTTTCTTGCTGTATGGGGTCTCCCATTTCACATATCCGGCGTGTTGTTCATCGACCTTGTATCCGCTCGCAGTCAGGATACCTTTGAAGGTTGCCCAGTCAGAGCTGACCGATGCAGCTTTTTCAAAGTCGTCCTTTACTTTCTGCTTCCAGCTTTTCCCCTGCCGCTTTGCACTGATTTCACCGATGCCGCTGGCTTTCCCCTCGAACTCAATTCCTTTGTCTGGAATCGGTTCGATGCCGTACTGCTTTCCGATTTCATCGGAGACTTTCTTGATGCGCTCGTACTCTGCTACGGAGCGGTGATACTTCTACCCATACTCGGAATCGAGTGGATACGCATTGAATACGATGTGGTTGTGCAGGCAGCTACTGCCTTCAACATGAGTGCTTACAACTGCTTGGTACTGGTCGCCGCAGATTTGCTCGACCAGCTGCATCCCCATCTGATGGACCAGAACGGGGTCTTTGACATCAGGAGGAAAGCTTTGTATCAGATGCCACGCTTGTGCGGGCTTGCCACTCGTATTGCGTTCTTTGCCTCCGTGCGCTGCCAAGTATTTCTCTTTTGTTTCCAAAAACTGGTTTTCACAGAATGTCGGGTTGCAAAGATATCCTTCAACGAACACAAACTGCTTTGTCTTGTTCGGATTTTTGATGTAGCGCATCGCATCATTCAGGTCATTTTTATTGCCAATAAAGGTGGTCTTTTTAGGATTTTTGATATAAGCCAGGGACTTTTCAAAAGTGTTTCGAACACTGTGGATTTGCGTATACGCCATCTATTTATTCTCCTTTCTTTGCGTTTTTTGTTAGTCATCCTGCTTTGAATTATTGGCGCTCTGCACTCTTCCATTCCCGGACGAGTCGCCGCGCCGTTTTGGTGATTTTCTTCCGCTGTTCTGTGTATTGCATCAGGAGGGCTGCATATAACTCATTTAGCTCCTGATACTGGGCTTCGAGTTTTGCCACATCTTTGCCTGTGACCGTGTTCGTCATAGAAACGCCATCCGTCACGCGCTTCACATTGTCTGAAATCTGGACGAGGGTTTCTATGGTTTCATTGAGGTCGTCAGATTGCCAGCTGAATTTAGGAACTGATGGCTGGTTTTCAACGCAATAAACAATGTACTGCGATTTACTCATTCCCATCTGCTTAGCTTTTTCTTCTATCCTTCGACCTGTTGTTGCCGAGGTTAGAACCTCAATTCTGCACCCGTGCGGTGCATCTTTATTTCTCCCCATCGTTTCTATCTCCTCAGATATATGTCATCTTGACATTGTAGTAACTGCACGGCGGGTAGCCAATCTGACCGTCTGCGTAGAAGTTCTTCTCGCCCGCCACGCCTTCATATCGGCCACTTCTATTCTTGTGTGTGTGACCTGAGAAATACGCAACCGGCACAGAAACAGGCTCTTCCTCGATATCCCTATTATGCCAATCGCTCCAAGGATTATGGGAAAGCACTATCAGGTTTTTGCCTTCGGCCTCGCAGCGATTTACTGTTTCTTTGTAGAGCTTATCAAAAATATTGCTTTGGATTTGGTCTTGCCGCCTGGTTGTAAGCACGCGCAGATACATCCCGTTGCAAGCGTTGAAATAATCGTTATGACCGGAAAAGCCGAGGCCACCGAGGACGATGGCATTCTCGCTAGGAAGGTTGTAGGTTTCGTTCTGGAGAAAGACAATGCCAAGGTCGTTAAAAATCTTACGCCACGCAGCGATGATGTCTTTCAGGTTCGGCTTGATTTTTTCATCTTCATCTGTCCACTGCTGGTCAGCCGTCCAAAGTTCATGATTTCCCAGCGTCACGATAATATGGTCCGGCTTCCAAAGCTGTGCCAGCCGACTGTAGAAGAGCTTGCCAATGTGGGTACTCTCGCAGGTGTCGCCCATAATGAAAAGATAATCGTCATCGTCGTGAGGCATCGTCGAAGCAAAGACTTTATCTACGATGGATGCAATGATTTTTCCAAATTCTTCCACTAACATTACATCTGGCAAAGCATCGAAATCGATTTTGTGTTCCACATGGATATCCGAGACATAATAAAGCATATGGGCTTACTCCTTCCCTTCTTTGTTTCTTGGAAAATGGCATCATGCCTTTTGGTGAGCGCAGCGAGCTGGGGGTTCCCGCTTGCGGGACATTTTGAGCTGTGAGGAGGCCGCAGGCTCCGAACGGCTCATCAGGGGCCAGGGGGCGGAGCCCTCTGCAAGCAGTCACGCTCCGGAGCGTGGCGTTGCTTGTTAATCTCCAATTTCATCGTTTTTAGTATACCACCGAACTATTGAAATGTCAACATTGCGTTAATTGTTAGTCTGTCAATTTAGCCTTACATCGTCCCTGCTAATGCCCCGCAGCACCCCTGTTCTTGTGCCATCATCCTGTTCTATTCGCTGCACTACCTGCCATGAAACGAGACGCATTGGAAGTGGCTTAGGATGTATCTCCTGTCTAGCCCTGAAACAGCCGGGTCTTCCTCAGATTCTCCTGCAATGCTCCTGTACCTTTCCTTTGCATGAAACAGTACTACTGAACGCCATTCGGTGGGTATATCTCCGCAAACAGTACTACTGAATGCCACTTTAGTCATACCGAAACCGCGTTTGGTAGGTATATCTCTGGAAACAGTACTACTGAATGCCACTTTAGTTATACCGAAACCGCATTCGGTAGGTATATCTCTGGAAACAGTACTACCGAATGGCACTTTAGTTATACTGAAACCGTGTTCGGTAGGTATATCTCTGGAAACAGTACTACTGAATGCCACTTTAGGCGTACTGTTTTGCTTTCTGCCATTTTCCTTTGCCACATTCTCTACCCATCCCGGCAAAAGATTTCGCATCTACGAATAAGCTAACAAAAGTGTCATTTGTATTGACTTAATATTAAATAGCGCGTATAATACTTGTAGTGACCTTTTTAGAAGGGAGGTGAAAGCTTTAGAATGAAAACGAAAGAAAAGTGCGTTACTCGAGTTCTTCGTCAAGAAGAGCGCTACAAAAGTGACATCGAATACCGGGCCTATGGTTTTCCATCGGAAGTTCTTAGCCTGACACCGGATGATTTTGGCCGTCCGCTTGCCGTCACCCTGATGGAAAAGACTTATGCCAGGAACAACAACTTGAATTGCTACTTCGAACTCGCTGATGACAAACTCGGAACGCACAAGATTATCCTGACCACGACTCCTCTTCGAAATTACAAGCCCATCCACAGTACCATCGACATGCGCAAGGTCCCGCTTGGAGCCACCATGACGATTACACTTGGTGAAGGCAAACATGAATATATCGTATGGCTTAGAGCCACTTTGAATAAATAATGAACCACAACAAAAAGCCCGCAAGCCGGTAGTTGATGCTACCTTGCCTGCGGGTTATCTTTTTGTCTTTTAAGTGTTTTCTACACGGGAGGAATATTTGGTTCGTATCTTTGAAGAGCCGTCACGCTCTCACGGGACTGCTGGCAATTCTCAATAGTGAAGCCAGTCACCTTGGACGAGGTTATCATCATAACCACCGCCACCACGGTAGATGTCGATAGCTTCAAAGAGAACCTCAGAGACTTTGTCATCGGTATTAGCAAAGAGTGCTGCGGGTTCCGATTCCGGGAAGGTCAGACCATAGAGAAGGTTGAGAGCCAACGCATAGCACTTCTTTCCAAAAGAGGTCATCCAAGAATCACGAAGCGCGTTCTTGCGGAGTTCCCCATCTACGAGCACATCACTGATATGGGAACGCAAGGTATCGTCTGCACCAAGTAAATAGTAGATACAGTCAGTCTGCTTATCGCCGCTGACCATATCCGCGAAATACTCACGATGTTCGTCACTCATAAATACGAGATTCATAGTCTTCTCCCCTTCCCTGCTTTTATTTTGCTGCTACATTCAAGCTCCTGCACACTGGATTGTTGAGCAACATTCCCATCACGATATAGCGGTAGGACTTTACTCGCCCGCTTTCAATAGTCGTAGCGATACGCTGCTTCTTGGCAATCTCCTGCATAAGCTCTATTTGGGCATTGGTAAAATACAACGACACTTGCGGGTACTGCTTATCATCAAGACTTGTGCCGATGTATGCTTCTATGTCTTTCAACGGCGGGAAGATATAGAAAGTGTCTCGACTTGCGGTTATAGCAGACACTTTTTCATGGTATTCTTTCGTATCGGCCATAACGCAGTTGTCCGCACCTACCTTCATCATCTTTGCGAGTTCCTCCTGCAAGATGAGATTTGTCATCGTGCCAACCCTTAGTCCCTCGCCTGCTGCTTCAGTCACTACTGCTTCTCTCACGCGCATTCCGAGGCGCATATTCACTTTAACTTTTTCTTCGCTCATAATACACCTTTGCCTGCGAACAGACTTAGTTTGCGGAACTTTCAATCATGTCTCGGAGTTGCGTCGCTTTTTCAATCAGCTTGTTCAGAGTTTCGATATCCTGCTTTCGCTCGTCCTCAGTCATATCTTTCAGATGCTTCTTATAGTTTTTGTTATCAAGAGCACCTTTGTCCACTTTATCAACAACATCTTTCAGACGACGCTGCACAAAAGACATCCGCTGCGTCTTTACCTTTTTGTCAGCCTTTGCTTCTTCTTTTGCAACAGCCGCAGCGATTTCCATTTCCTTTACGGCTTCGTTGTCTCTGGCTCCAACAGCCTCGGCGACTGCATCGCATTGCTGCTGGAAACCGGCGAGCTTGCTCTCGAAGTTCTGGTATGCGGCATTGAGCAATTCTTCTGCTGTGTTGCCATCCTTTTCCTTGACGGCTTCTTCGATGTCTTCACGGAAAGCATTCTTTACGAGCTGGCGCTGCTCTGCGAGATAGCTGCTCTCGGTATCTTCATCATGACAGTCAACTGCAAAAAGACGAGCAAAGCAATCAGCAATCTTCTGCTGCTGGTCCGGTTCAAGGCGCACATAGTTATCGCACTCGGCGCGGGTCAGTTGTTTGCGGTTCAGCATTTCACGCAGAGCCGCATTGAATTTTTCTTCATCCTCAACGCGCAGGTCCTTATCCATGTTCTTGGTCGCGTCAGGTGCAAGTGTTTTTATAGCTTTCTTGGCATCGGCTTCCGTCATGTTGTACGGCTCAAGCTGCAAAAACTTTACGAAATTGGCAATTGCCTTTCTGCGAATTGCTTCATCTGCAAAGCCACCGCGCACCTGCAAGTTTGCCGAGTAAAGCAGCACCTTCTTCTCATTTTCAGTAAGGTCACTGGTTACGACATGGCAGTTGCGAATCGTATTCCAGTTTGCATTACCCTTTTCAGCAAGAGATTTGATAGCAAGATAGCGGCGTTCCCCGGACAGAAGTACATACTTTGTTTTCCCGTCTACTACCTGCGGAAAGACAACCAAATTGTGCATTAAGCCATTTCGGTCAATATCCTCGGCAAGCGTTTTGATGTCTTCTTCGGTATCTGCCTGTCTAAAAATCGCATTGTCGGGGTTAGCCTCGATGTCGCTAAGCAAGATATCCTTAGATGCGTATTCTATGTTTTTCTTAACGCCTGCCATTGCATTAAGCATAGCAGCACCGGCTTCACCGTTGTTTTCATTGATTTTGTTGACTACCGCGTCTGTTGGCAGTGCCCGCTTTTCAATCGGCTTTCTTTTTGCTCCTGCTTTCTTCATTCCCATCTTACTTCACCTCCAAGCGCTTCTTGAGCTCTTCATATGCTTTGACATATGCTTTTGCTACTGGCTGCGTTTTTGCCATATAGCAAACTGGCTGACAAAGAGAAATCGATGTCTTAACAGTCTTGCTGCTAGGAATTACAACGCTGAATAATGAAGAGCCAAGAACTTCCTCGTAATGTCCCTGAATCTTCTTTTCTGTGGCCGCGTTCTTATCAAAGTTCACCAGCAATACCCCTGCTCCTTTCAAGTGTGAGTTGGGGCTCTTTTGCATGTTGATGCACTCAGAGTAAAGACGGAAAGCAGATTCTTCGGAATTATCATCGCAACAAGCGGGAATCAATACATAATCCGCAGCAAAAAGAGCATTGGACAGCAAGAGGCTATCACGCGTTGGCTGCGTATCAATAACGATAAAGTCATAGTCATCACGCACTTGATTTACGAAGTAATACAAGAACTCGCCTTTTGCTTTTACTTTTCGTGGGTTTCCTTCCGGCAAGTCTGCTGCATCCTGCATCAGGGTTATCATACGGTCACTAATCCGAGTTGTTTGATAGTCACAAGGAATCATATCGACATTCTCGTATTCAGTTTCCCAGATGAAGTCTTTTGTTTGACGCCATTTGTAAGCATCGAACATATCATACAGGGATTTTCCATATAGTTCTTCACTCTCAATGGTCTTACCGCTGAGAGCTTTTGTGAGATTCCCCTGAGGGTCTGTGTCAATGCAAAGAACTCTCTTGCCCTCATCGCCCATCAGGTACGCAAGGTTGGAGGCCGTGACTGTCTTTCCCGTGCCGCCTTTCTCTATCGCAATGGTAATAATTTTTGCAGCCATATATGTGTCCTCATTTCGGTGTTGTAGGATAAATCAAAATATCCTGTTGCTATATTTTTATATTAAAAGCAGGAAACGCAATCAAATGGCTTGCGCCCTGCTTTTTGACTTGCTGTATTGGTCAGGCTTCAAGTTCACCCATAAATCACTCATCAAACAACGGACAAAGCTCTAATCCGCCATCACACTTTAACAGACGGCGGAAAGCTTCACGGTGAATGCAATCCTTGCGGTCGCACTTGCTGCATTCAGTAGGAGCACATTCGCCGTACTCAGAGAACCAGGTACGATAGCACTTGTCGCTCACATAGCCAGCCAGTGCTGCCATGAACGCATAGCCCTCATCAGGGTTGCCATTCGGAACCTCTATGAAGTTTCTTTCGGCATCATAAGTTGCTTCACAGTCCAGCAGCTTGCGGAACCGGAGATATCCTTCTTGCGTAACACGGTCTTCGGCATCCCAGACAATGTCTGCATTCATCTCAACATCGCCAATAACGATAGAGCAATCGTAGTCGTGAGCGCGGGAGTTCAAAAGTTCTTGGAAAGTCATAGTACGCACCTCATTGTTGTTTTTTAAGCACTGTTTCCAGCGAATGAGATTCTTTTATTTCGATTTTAGGTGAGGTGCAGAGTCAAAATATTCTGTTGCTGTTACTGTAATTATTATACTACCATTATCAGTGATGTCAACACATTTTACACTTTTCGTTTTCTTTTGCAGTCCATTGCGCAGTACTTTTGGCTGGCACTTTCAAAATCAAATTTTCCTGTTGCTATTGCCTTCTTTTTCGTTCTGGACCGTGCGTTCGGGCCGCACGGTTGACGGATACCGAAGAGCGCACGCCGCATCTATAACTGCAAGGCTCAGGCGAAGGCTTACTCAAAATATTCTGTTGCTGTCATAAACAAATAACAGCAGGGAATAGCTTCGTTTCCGTGTTCTTGTTATTACGCACTTGCACCCTCTCAGTGAACAAAAAAAGAAACCCACCGATTCCGGCAGGCTTCTGCTTAATACTATCAGTTGTCAAATACGGACATATCGAACTTGAAGGCATCATTCAGTCCACTGTCTGGGTTGAGGCTCTTCCATTTCATTTGTCCATCTGCTATCAGCGATGTGCTGTTCTCAATCGTTTCGTTATAAACAACAGCCCTATAATACTGCGCAGATTTATCTACTCCATTCGGGGCGTTTGCCACATTCTTCTTGTGGATGTTGATAACCTTTAAGCCCAGACCAAGAGCCCATGTACGCAGCCCGTTGTTGTCAGCGCTGATGCGCTTCAAGCATGCCAGCATATCCTCGGCTTCATCGCGGCGTTTTTCGTTCGTTAGAATCTTCGAGGTATATGTAAAGATATCATTCAGAGAATTTTTCTCTTCTGCTGTCAGCTTGTCCTCGTAGGTTGGGAACTCTGCCATGCTCTTGATAATGCCAATCAGTGAACGCCACTTCTTGCGCCATTCTTCGGAGCAGACATTTTCGGGAAACTCCGGAATTATATTCTGTTGCTGTAATGGCGCTTTTTCGTCAGATGCGGCCTTTGCTTTCTTTGAGTGGGCTTTGGCTTTGGGGATAACTTCGGTATCCGGTATCTGCGCATCGTGCTTAGCCCGGACGAACTCCATTTCTTCCTTGCTCTTGTACTTGATGAAAATATAGAGATACTTGAATTTCCGTTCGCCTTTTTCTCTCACCGGGACATAGTCAAACCAAATATCTGTCAACAGATTAATTTCTTCTTTCACCGGGGCGAGGACATTGCGTTGAAATTCGCCATAAGTTTTATATTTTTCAGAGAGAGGCTTTTCTCGATTGTATTTATCAGCGTCTTTCTTTTTGCTTTTATAGTTTTCTCGTTCGTCTGTTCTCGGAGCGGATAGCAAACCCTTGAACTCGTCCATGTCGAACTTTTTGTACTTAAAGCCGGAAAGGTCTGTCATGCCTTTAATGAATTCTGCCAATTTGCCATTGTCTTTGTTCTTTTCAAGCAAGTCAGAGAAATCAGGTCTGTCATGATATTTTCTTCGCATGTCTGCGGTCACTGGCTCAAAGACAAGACCATTGTTGTACCCGTAATTGCGGTTTCCGTTATCGTAAGAAAGGATAATCTCATAGATGCGCATAGAATAGGTTGAACGCATCATCAAAAGGTAATCGATGTTATAGCTCGTATAGTTGCTCGTCAGCTGCGCAATATCTTTCCAAATATCCGGATTGAATTTCATCCGAATCTCGCGTTTATCCAGGTCAATCTCAGTGCCTCTGTCAAGCCAAAAGAATTGCTTGTAAACATTATCCGGCCCATCTTTTCTTCTCCAAAACGAACGAGTGCCAAGATTCTCCACTGTGTCCTTCAGATAGAGAGAATACGACTTGTCCATCATTTTGACGCCGGTCAACTTAGCAAACTCTTGGAAAGAGATACTGTACACCTTGGAAGCATCCAAATCGTGCTTTTGGTCGATTTTACTCATCAGCAAGAACAGCAGCTTCTGTTCCGTACGGGGAAGGGAATACTTGGTTCTTTGAATCAGGTTGTTACTTTTGGTAACGGTAGAGCCCATTCCATAAGGCATCAGCTCACGCTTTTCGATGGCAGCTTTTTTCTCCTTGGCCTCTTCGTCTGAAAGGACTTCGCCGACGATAGCTTCGGTATTTTCTTCGCTTGCGGGTTTCTTTTTACTCATAATCGGCATCAAACCGTAGCACTCGATACATTGCGATATGCCGTTGGTTTTTCCTTTCTCAACCGTCAATTTCAAACGGGTATACTACAGACATTTTACTGTACTAATGATACAATATCTTTGTTGTAAAGTCAACATTGTATCTCCGTGAAGCAATAGCACAACAACTTTTTTCCCTCTCATTTTTTACCCCATAATTATAGATTTATATCTTTATTATTTATCTATTTATTATATATAGAAGAACATGACATTTTTTCAGGGAAGCAAGGAGGGTAATTCCTGCAAGCCATGAGAGAAATTCAGTTTATCAAGGAGAGTAATACACGCAAGCCAAGAGATTTCTTCAGGGTAAATGCTTTTTTTCTCTGAAAAAATCTCTTTTTTCGTTTGAAAGAATCTCATAGGTGAGACTTCACTTGTCGAAGCAGCTTACGCCTAAGTGTTCCAACCGGTGGATATCTTAATCATAGAGCAGTAGGGAAGGAGATGCTCCTGTTCTGAAGGCAGTCTGCTATTACCCTCTACGCGTTTTTGCTCTGAAAAAATGTCATAGTTGATTCTTCTGTCTCCGTTCTGCACTGACGCTCTGGCATAGGCTGTTTCTGAAAAGAGAGGCGCTTCCCCGTCCGGTGAACGATGGCATCCAGTCTTTTGGATGCTGGCGGCGGTAAAATCTTCGTCGGATTTTTTACCCTGTAAGAGGATGTATAAATCTCATTTTGGCATGAGGATACGCACAGTCCGTACAAAATACAAGAAAAATAACAATGCGTATAGTGAATCACGGGTGTATACACCCGTGTAAAGTATAAATCCTTAACATAAGCAAAGAGAAGTCAAGCTACGAACTATGACATTTTTTCAGAGTATGGGAAGTAAAATTTATATAACGAATCAGCGCCAAAAAGATGGTGTTATCCGTGACAAAGTGACTTTTAACGATGAGAAATTTTCCGCTGAACGGTAGAAAACGGTAAAATCCTTTCTGTTGGGATACAAATTGCCACATGGGAAATGCCAACCACAAAGACCATGAATGTCGATTATGAACCGATGCCATTCATCCGAGCAGAGAATCATTCGCTTGTTAGTGAACTCTTGAGCAAGCAAGATGTCTTAATCGCAAATACAGGCCGTATAATTTGCTACAAATTATACAAAATGATTGTACTATATTCAAAGTGTGCGTGAAAAAGCTCTCACTCTTGAATTGACCGCTGCATTTTTTATCCTCCTCAACAGTTTGCCTCAGAAAAAATCTCATGGTTCAAATGTCAGAACTCGTAAAAGCGTATGTCAAGAAATACCGATGTAGCACTGTACCCGGATGGTTTGAAAACTTACCCATGTTGGATGGCAGCCCTGAAAAAAACTCATGTTTGGCTTTATACAGCATGACATTGTTTTCTGGTGTTGAGGCAAGGTGTGAGGACAACACTTAAACTGGTACACTTGTTGAAGGTTTTTCCGTTCTGGATGAAACAACGGAAGGGGAGGGGAGTGGTCTCTCAAACAGGCAGCTGGATAAAGGCTGCAAAGCGAAAGCTGGTTCATTTAGGCCCCGTACAAACAGCATTGCTCGTGCCCATCGAATGAGGAGTGCAAGCGGAGAAGTTCACACTTGATGATGTGGTATGTTCTCGCCATGACTCATACATAGGCACTTGCTTTGTTTTCCTGACATTCCTACGGTGCATACTGTTTTGTTTCCTGCCAGCACAGAGGTGGGAGGCATAACGCCCATGTGAGTGCTGCAATACAAGCTTTCCCGTTCTGGATGAAGCATTAGGGCGTGGCATACTTCTGCCTGGCTAATGTAGTGCTCTACTTGGCGGGGTGCTTATCTACTTTGGCATAATACCTTCTCGCTCGGCATTGATGTCCTGGTGTCCGTATGAAGCTTGGCGTGTTCATATTGCTGCTGCTTTTGTACGATGTCTCTTCGCTGGCGTGTGTGTTTGCATAATCGCATAGCATGACCACAGCCTGTTGCATAGCAGTGCCCATTGCTTGTTCCATGTGAACACAGGAGTGTCGTTTGCATAATGCTGCCTATGATGTTCCGTGACGATTGCATAATGCTTCCCGCTGTATGATGCGCCTATCCTGTAGCGGTTCTTAGGACATCCTAGAAAGCTCTTAAACCTAGCCTATGCAGCAGCCTGGTACGCAAGCCATAACGCCCATTCCAAAGGGGGAGGGAAAGAAGAGGGTTAAGGCACCGTTTTTTGAATTTTGGGACACTTCGGACGCTTCATTCCATCATGCGCATTATGACGCTACCGTCCGCATAGCTCGAACCCCTACGATGCATTACTGTACGCTGCCAAAACGAGTCAAAGTCATGAGCCTTAGCATTCCTTATGCCAACTTCAAAAACAATTCTTTAGCCCATGACCTTTGAAGCAGTCGTAACGCCTTGCTTGCCAGTGCTTTCCAACCTCAACTGTGCCTTTAGATTGCCATGAAAAGCCATCCGCCACTGCCCGCTCCGAGCCCCCCCCCCGCCGCTCTCTCTCCTCCTTCTCTCTGCCTATTTTTATTATAGGTGTGAGAAATCAGCACTCAATGCGTAGCTAGTAGGGGGTCCCACTGTGAGAAATCAGCAATCAATAGAAATTTACGCTTAAAAAATCAAAAATATGGTATTTTTCAAGCCGGAGGGCTTTTGTCAGGCGAGGGTACAGCAGCAGGCAGGCGAATCAGATAACTGCAAGGGCAAAAAAGACTCCTCATTCAGCTAATAAATATGTCAATAATATTGACAAAATAACAATTTAGCGTTAAAATTATATTATAGGCCAAAGAGAGAGGAGCTGATAATATGGCTTTGAATGGTGATGCAGTTACCGCTGACGCGAACCGAAAGATGAACCGTGCGGCAAGTAAGATGCTGAACATCATGGTAACAGCAATGGAAAAGGGTGCAGGTGCAGCGGCAAGCAAGCTGCAAAAAGGCGAAGCGGAGCGCGAGAAGCACAAACTGCTGGACAGCTATGGAATCACGAAAGAGTTTCAGAAGTATATGGACAAGGGCGGGAAGATGAAGTCCGTATTTGTCCACAAGAGCGACTACCTTGATTTCGCCGAGCAGATGAAAAATCAGAATACCCCGTTTATCACGGCAACTGTGGTTGGCGATGACAGCTATTGTATCCGCTACAGGGATTGTGATTCTGAGAAGGTCGAAGAGGCTATCAAGATGCTGATTGAGGCACGCAAGCTCGAAACCGAAATGTCCCCGGAGCGCTTCACTGAAAAGTATGCAGGCAAGGGCGTGTATTCCATCGAAGGCATCGATATGGTGGAGTTGGAACTCATCCGGCACTATGCAGCACAGAAGAATTTTCAGTTTGCTGCCGTTGCAGTAGAGGATGGAAGTGTCTGCAAGATTCTGTTCAACGACAAAGCAAAGATGGACGACATCTTGAAGAACATGGGCTGGCAGTTGACCGGCGAGCAGGGGCCCAAAGTACGGGAGGAAATTGAGTATCGCATTGCAGGCCGTGAGAGCAGCCGAGCAATCCTTACACGGGAGGATTTGGAGCAGGAGTATTTCATCGTTTCCAAGGACCAGCCCGGAAACTATCTACATCTGACAGCAGATTCCGTCGAGATGTACAAGGACAACAAGGTGGTCAGCACCGTACAGCGCAGTGTACCCGATTGCTACGAACGCAGCTTGAAAGCAGTTGCAGAATTAAAAAATCCTGTTGCTGTAAATCAGAAAGAATGGGAATCCGCACAGCGTGATGCGATTATTGCCAATCGCAAGGAAATTATCCCGTCAGGTCCCAGTGCGGCAGAACGGGTTGTCGAAGAAACAAACGCCAAGGAGCAGCAGGCGCGTGATGTTTACGACTTGAAGCTTTCCCTTGACAACTCTTACTCTTTGCAGCACGAGAATCCGATGACGGACCCGACTATCTCTTATACTCAGTTTTTCCAGACCGAATGTCAGAACGACCGATACGAGGAAGGCATTGCCCATGCAGCAGCCGCTGCTGAATACCTCAACAATAAGAAAATTGAAGTGCATGAGAAATACTCCGAACGCACCGAGAACCAGCGTGACGAAGAAATCTCTCGCAGCTTGAAAGAGCAGCAAGAGACCGTTCGATATGGAACCGACAGCAGGGAGCTGTGAGGCAGGTGATTACCCATGAAACCGAAAAAGAAAAATACGGTCGAGTATATTGTGTTCGGTATCCTCGTCTTCCTGATGCTGATTTTTGTTACGATGCACGCGACGGCAATCATGCAGGAGAATCCTGATATTGAACTGCTCGCTGCAATCAATGCTGTCAGTTCCCATATCATGCACAACCCTTTTGATGTCGCCATCAACCTTGATGCACTTAGCGGTGTGACGATGGCCGCGTTTTGTGTGGCTGCTTACTTCTACATTGATGAGCAGCGAAACCACCACGATGCTGCTGGTATTGAAGCTGGCAGTGCCAAGTGGAACGAGGACATCAAGGGCTATAACAAGAAATATTCTGACCCCATCGGCAAACCAAACTTTGCGCCGGACGGTAAGAGTAACAACATGATTCTTAGCCAGAACATCAGATTGTCAATGGATGGCCGAAAGACAAGGCTCAACAATAACATCCTCGTCGTCGGCGGTTCTGGCAGTGGTAAGAGCCGCTTCTTTGTTAAGCCGAATCTGCTGCAGATGAATGCTTCGTATGTGGTTACAGACCCGAAAGGGGAGCTGCTTGAAACCATCAGTGGCGCTCTTGCGAAGGAAGGATACGAAATCAAGGTCTTTGATACTGTGGAGATGCAGTACAGTGACCATTACAATCCGTTTTGCTACCTCGAAGATGATACCGATGTCAAGAAAATGGTGAAGACGGTTATCAGCAATACGAATCCTCGTGGTTCAGGCTCCGGAGACCCCTTCTGGGAAAAGTCCGAGACCGCATTGCTCACCGCACTCTGTCTGTATTTGTATCATCGCTGCCCGAAAAAGGACCAGAACTGGGGCAATGTCATTCGGATGCTGGAATATGCAGAAGTCGATGAAGCAACCCCCAAAGCTCTTTCCACGCTGGATATTATGTTCAAGACTCTCGAAGTCGATACTGAGCGTGATGCGCGGGAGAACGGTGCCGAGTATGTTCCTGACCTTGCAGTGCGTCAGTACAAAATCTACCAGATGGCAGCGGGCAAAACTGCAAAATCTATTCTTATCAGCGCGGGCGTCCGCTTGGCTGATTTCCAGATGCCAAAGATTGCAAACCTGACGAGCACTGATGATATTGACCTGACGCATATTGGCGACAGGAAGGTTGCTCTGTTTTGCGTGGTTTCCGCCAGTGATACCTCCTTCAACTACTTGGTTGCTCTTATGTACACCCAGCTGTTTGATTCTCTGATGCGCCACGCAGCAAAAGAATACAATGGCTTCCTGCCGACTCCAGTGCGTTTCCTTCTTGATGAGTTCGCGAACATCGGTGAGATTCCGAATTTTGATAAGGTCTTTGCCGTTATCCGCAGCTATAACATCTCAGCGTCCGTTATTCTGCAGTCGCTCTCGCAGCTTAAATCCATGTACAAGGATACCTACGGTGGTATCATGGACAACGCTGATACCACCATTTTCCTCGGTGGCCGTGGCGCAGAGACTGCCAAGTGGATTTCCGAAAGCCTCGGTAAGACTACCATTACCGGTATGAGCCACGGAAGAAGTATCGGCGGCAAGGGCGGCTCCAACAAGAATTTCAGCCAGCAGGGCCGTGACCTCATGACTCAGGACGAAATCGGTATCTTGGATAACTCCTGTGAAATTGTTCTGATTCGCTCTCTCCGAGCTTTCATGGACAAGAAATACGATTACCTGAAGCATCCCAATTACCACCTCACCGGTGACGCGGATAAGAAACAGATTTACCCGTTCCGTCAGATTTATATGGAGCGGGAGAAACAGCAAAAAATGGTGGCAGCGCAGCAGGCCGAGGTAAGCAAAAAGCGTGAAAAGAATCGGTGCAGAAGTAACAAGGATATTGCGAAGTTCCGGGATGACAAGAAGAAAGAGCAGCAGCCTATTGCTGTAAGTCTCGCAGGCCATAAATGCCTGACCCCGCAGGATGCAGAGGAAGTCGAAAAGAAGAATCAGAACATGCAGGAGGAATTCTTTGAAGCTTATGCACCTGCAACGGATAACTTCGATTCTGACTTTGAATTCCGTGACGGCATTGAAGGGTACAGCCTGGAAGACGCGATTGCTGACTGCAAGGAACTGATTTTGCGGGACGAAGAGGAGCTTGTCGTAGAGGTAGATTCTTTGGAGCCTCCTGAGAATGCAGAGGAGGACGATGCGGAGGGCGACCCCTTTGCACAAGATGTAGCTCTCGATAGCGACGGCGAGCTGAATGGAAGCAGCTTTATGCCCCCTGATGATGCGGAAGATTTTTGAAATAATGTGCAAAAGCTATTGACATAATTGTTAGACTGTGGTAAAATAAATTTAGTGGGAAATATAGAATATACTCCCGCTGGCTCAGAAATGAAGTGGACCGGAAAATTGATAGATTCCGATACCCGCTTTTTCTGAAACCACGCTGCTTTCGGGCAGGTGGGGCGTATCGCAAAATACGGTATGCTGCTTGCGCAGTGATGTGTAAGATTTAAGAACTAGAGTGAACAAGTGAAGCTGCTAAGGCTGGCAGCGTATCTTGTTCACTCTTTTTTTATGTGCTCGTAGTGTAACGGATAACACACCGGGTCCCTAACCCCGGCATTGCAGGTTCAAATCCTGTCGGGTGCTCCATAGCAGCTTAACTTCCTCCGAGCTGCTTTTCGGGAAGGTAACTTCCCTTGACCGTGAATTTTTCGTCGGGTTCACGGTCTGCTGCGAGATGAGATACCCTCCACGCGGGTCGCAGCGGGCAACAGAACAAGTTGTTCTGGCTGATAATCTCAGACGATTATATTAACCACGGTCACAAATTGCCAGTGACAGTGGGGGAAGCATTCACAAGAAGGAGTGATGTTATATGGCAATTTTTACGCGTCTGAAGGAAAAGGGCGCAGAGGCGGTCGCTGCCGTGAAGGAAAAGGTCGCAAATGTAGTTTCTGCCATGACCAGCGGCATCAGCAAGAAGAAGCTGAGCAAGGCATCTTGCACCGCTGCTGCAATGAGCGCAATGATGACGGTTGCACCTGTTATGTGTGCAATCAATCCGGACGGAATTTCGATTGAGGAAATCATGGGCTCCGTTCTCGGTATTATTTTTACCGTAGCCATGTACATTGGCATTATCTTGGCGGTGTGGGGCCTCTTTCAGTTGGTGATGTCCCTGAAGAACGATGACGCAGAAGCCAAGAGCCGTGCCACGCAACTGATGGTTGTCGGCATCGTATTGATTGGCTTGAAGGGACTGGCAAGCGTCCTGCTTTCCAAGATTGGCATCACAGTCGTCATGCCCTCTTAACGGTAAGAACAACATCCCAAAAAGAATGAGAAGCGGGTGGGAAACAAAGCCCGCCCGTTTTTCAATGCCCGGCTTAACTGCTGGGTTGCATCTCAATACGCAGTGCCTCCACGGGGCAGATGCGGGCAACGGTCAGAACGGTCAGACCGGCCGAAGCTGCGAAAGAAGCAGGAGGGAGAGATATTATGTGTGTGTAGTAAATAATGCGCGGCGCTTCCTTGCGGTTCTCGTAATGGTTGTCGTGCTGATGTGCATGACGGGCACAATAGCTTACGCAGAAGATGACGGCGGTGGGGATACCGGAGTGACCGAGTATATCACTTCCGGCGCTTTGAAAGACCCATTCAATAATCTTTTGAGCGAAATTAACGGCGAAAGCGGATTTGGCGCAGATGTAGCTGATAACGCCATCTTTGCTCCGAATAGTACCTTGCGCAAAGTCTGGATTGATAATCAGGGCCTGATTGAAAAGCTGTACGGCGTTGTCTTTTCATTTGCAATGGCTTTAACCGTTGCATTTTTTGTGGTCAACTTGATTCGAGAATTACAGGAAGGACGCTGGACCGCAGATGCACTCATTAAGTCGGGCATTATGCTGATTGCAGTGACTGCACTGATGGCATACGGATACGATTTAATCAGTGGTTTTATCGATATTGGTACGGGGCTCGGCCAAAAGATATTGTCGGTTGCCGGAAGTGGCGATATGCCAACAGCTCTTGTCAATCAGTCGTACATCGATAGGATTAACGCCCATACTGGTGTAATCACAAGATTTGTAGAGTACATTTCGCTTTTTATAGCTTCTCTGGCTGTCAAAATTTGTTACTTGTATATTCAGGTTGTTTGCTACTCCAGGCTTATTGAACTCTATGCCCGCGCATTCTTAGCTCCAATCGCCATTGCAGATTGCTATGCCAGCGGGCCTAACCCTACAGGTATTAGATATCTGCGCTCGTTCCTTGCTGTATGCTTACAGGGCGTTGTTATCGTGGCTGTAATGATTTGTTTCCGGCTTCTGAGCGGTGCAATCGCCACCGAAGCATCTCATGGCATTATTGGCAATATCGTTCTGATATTTGCGGTTGTGGGATTTATCGGTAAGTCGGGAAGCTTTGCCAAAGAACTTTGTGGCGTAGGTTAAGGAGGTGTGATAGAATGCAAGCTTTGAAAATGCCCAAAGATATTGACGATATGCCTGCCGCTGCTATTGGTCCTTTTACAATGCGTCAAGTTATTGGCTTGATTCTGGGGGGCGGAATCATCACCCTCGTATGGATTTTCATTAAACCTTACTTGTCGATGGACCTTTGCATTGGCATCTGCGTTGTGACCGCGATTCCAGCACTGGCGATTGGCTTTGTACCGAAATCAATGCTGCAAGGGTTGTATATGGAACAATTTGCCCTAATGTGGCTGAAATACAATGTTCTTCGTCCGACGCGGCGCAAGTACAAGATTGAGAACCCATATGACAGCATCTGCAAGACCTACGCAAAAAGGGAAAAGCAGAAACAGCAGCTCGCAGTTGATAAGCGCTCACGGGCAGAGAAAAAGAAAGCAAAAAAGTTCAGCGAATCCTTGAAAGGAGTCGCGTGAACAATGGCCGCTGAAATGCGGCTAGTCCCCCCTGTTAAACAAGGATGCACCGCTACGGGGTGGGGGATAGGCAACGGAGCTTTCGCTCCGGCTAAGACATCGCTTAGGAGGAGAGACAGATATGAAAAAGAAGAATAGCAAGAGTGCGATTAAGGTGAAGCCGAAAGCACTCAAAGTCCCGACCACCGTGCAGCAGTCTTTGCCCTACAGACGGGTGTACCCTGATGCAGGGATTATCGAAACTGACGATGGGGTATTCTGCCACGCATATAAGATGCAGGACCTCAATTTCGGCGCGGTCGCGGAGTCCGAGCAGGTGGAACTGTACCTGCGTTTTTGTAACCTTCTCAACAGTTTTGATGCTAACCAGAAATTCCAGATTGTGATTAACAATCACGCATATGATAAGAAAGAATTCGAAAAGAATGTGCTGATGCCTTACAAAAACGATGGCTTTGACGGCCTTCGTGAAGAAGAGAATGCGATGCTTCGCGAGAAGCTCGAACAGGGCCGCTCGAACCTTACCTCTGACCGATATCTCATTGTAAGTGTTGAAGCTGAGTCAGCAGCAGCCGCCGCCGTCCAGTTTGCACGGTACGATACGAGCATTGTCAATTTGGTCTCCAAGATTGGAAAGGCCGACTGCGAGCCGCTGTCCAGTACCGAGATGCTGCATATTCTGTACGACATCTACAATCGCGGCGCGGAAGATGATTTCGGCGCTAAGACCCGTGTATTGGATGACGGGCAGAAGGTATTTGATTTTGACAGTCTTCATCGCATGGGCCTGAGTACCAAAGATGCCATCGGGCCCGACTCGATGGAATGGAAAGGAAGCCACTTCCGCTTCGGCGAGAAGAACTACGGACGCGTGGAATATCTCGCCCACATTCCGTCTCAGTTGAGTACCAACTTTTACACAGAGCTGTACAGCCTCGATTTTTCAATGCTGTGCAGTGTACAGTACCAGAGCGTCCCTCAAGAGGAAGCACTGAAAAGAACGAAAAACCATCTGACGAATGTAAACTCCAATGTGGTCGATGCGCAGAAGCGTGCTGCCAAGGCAGGTTACTCTGGCGACCTTATTAGCGAGGACTTGAAACTGAACGCTCGTGAAGCAAACGAGATGTTGAATGACTTGCAGGTTCGTAACCAGAAGCTGTTCGAGATTTGCCTCACTATCGTCCACTTTGCCGATAGCGTTGAGGAACTTGATGAGCAGACTGATACAATTCAGACCGTGGCCCGTAAACACCTGGCAGGGATTCAGACCTTGACTTTCCAGCAGGAGAACGGATTTAATTCTTCGCTCCCGCTGTGCAACAATAATCTGGCACTGCACCGCACGCTGACTACTGAGACTGCGGCAGTCTTCTTCCCGTTTAACTGTCAAGAACTGAACATGAGAAATGGCTTCTATTACGGCATGAATGCCGTCTCTCACAACCTTGTTATGGCAGACCGCCGCAGCTTGCAGAACGGCAACGGCTGGATTCTCGCGACTCCTGGTGGTGGTAAGTCTTTTGCCGCTAAAGCGGAAATTATGAATGTTGTCTTGCAGACTTCGGACGACCTCATCGTCCTCGACCCCGACCGCGAATACGGACTTATGGCGTACACCCTCAATCAGTTGAGCACCACTGGGCGTGTTGCCCGTGTTGAACGATTCCAGCTGGGTGATAAAGACAATTACATCAATCCAATGGATTTGCCGCCGTATACTGACGACGAGGATAATGACCCGCTCGCCAACCAGCTCCCGTTCTTGCTTGGTTTGTGCCAGTCCATCTACTCCGACCGCTATCCGCTGCCGCAAGGCTGCCAGAGTCTTGTCGATAGAGCGATGCGGCTTTGCTACCAGCCGTACATGGAAGGATACATCGCAGGCCATCCTGACCCGCGCCTGGTCCCGACGCTAAAAGATTTGCAGCAGCAGCTGACCGCATTCCATGAACCTGCTGCTCGTGAACTTGCTCTGTCGATGGAAATTTACACCCAAGGTTCACTTGACCTGTTTTCCCATCAGACTACGATTCATGATGTAGATGCACACTGCCGCATGACGGTGTACGATATCAAAGACCTCGGCAATTCTTTGAAGCCTCTTGCCATGCGTGTTCTGACAAATGCTATTTGGAACAAATTGGTTCAGAACCGCATTAGAGGCCGTAATACCTACATCGTTTTCGATGAAATTTACCTCTTATTTAAGGACGAGTACTCCGCAGAGTTCTTAAAGACCTTATGGAAAAGAAGTCGTAAGTACGGCGGAATTATCACCGGCATCACTCAGAATGTCGAGGACCTCCTGACCAACGATACATGTCGTTCAATGCTCAGTAACGCTGAGTTCTTGGAAATGTTGAAGCAGGCTCCGCTCGATAGAAGCAGCCTCGCAACCCTTCTCAATCTCTCTGATACACAGCTCTCTTATATCACCGGCAGTGAAGCCGGTCAGGGCTTGCTGAGTGTTGGCAAGAACCTCGTGCCTTTCGATAATACCTATCCGAAGAATACGCAGCTCTATAAGCTCATGAACACCAATCTTAAAGATATGACTAAGGAAGACCTGGAACGCCTCGAAGAAGCTAACCGCGCAAATTAAAGCGAAACGCCAAATGCCTGTCGGGAAAAATCTCGGCAGGCTATTTGTTTGCAGAAAAGTCAAAATATTTTGTTGCTGTAAATTGCTATTAGGAGAATCACATTATAAACAATCGGCGCTCGCTGCTTATATGCGGTGGGCGCTTTTTCTAATTTATTTATGTTGAAATAAACGAATTAACGATTAAATAAACGAATGTAAGCCTCTTTCTAAACTGTGCGAAATGAGTAGACTAGATAATAGAGACAGGAGGAAAAGGCAGCTATCCAACTTTATCCGGGGGACCTGAACAATCTGCAAACACAAAAATCCATGAAGGAGGTGAGTCACTTTGAAAGCACATAAAGGCTACAAGTTCAAAATTGAACCTACAGAAGAACAGAAAATCAAAATCAATAAAACGCTTGGCTGCTGCCGTTTTGTGTATAACTCTATGCTGGATAGGCGCATAAAAGCCTATAAACGGCGTGGCGAAAGTATGAGTTATATAGATACTCAGAATCTGCTTCCTAAAATGAAGACATATCTTCCTTGGCTTGCTGAAGTGGATAGTCAAGCCCTCAAATATAGCTGCCGTCAATTAGATAATGCCTATAAAGGCTTTTTTGAAGGCGGTGAAGGATTCCCTCAATTCAAACGAAAACGGAGAGAAGAAAGCTATACAACAACTAAAGCAAAAAGCATTAAAGTTGACGATAAGTACATTCAGCTTCCGACACTTGGGA
>ERZ772851.532-NODE-532-length-46417-cov-7.602002_pt1 | contig 46417 bp, 43 predicted proteins | sample MGYA00512137_ERZ772851 | MGnify/ENA primary metagenome ERZ772851 (study PRJEB29015, sample SAMEA2737663) | human gut metagenome | biome: human gut; feature: human-associated habitat; material: faeces | place: China | collected 2012 ... | reverse complement strand
CACGCCGAACAACAAAACGCACATCATCAAGTTCCGTGTGACGGAAACTGAAAAGATGGAACTCCAATGCACAGCAAAACTCCTTCATCTCTCCCTGTCCACCCTCATCCGCCGTGCGCTGCACAATGCGAAGATCGAGCGCACCGTTGTCGTTGCCGGCGGCGGAGAAGAAACCCTGACTGCCGTTTCCACTCTGCTTGCCCAGTGCAGCAGGGTGGGCGGCAACCTGAACCAACTCGCACGACACTTCAACTCCGGCGGAGCAGACACCGAACAGCTCCGGGCGAAACTTCTGGACGAACTTGCAGACCTGACTGCCTTCCGGCTCAACGCCGAGAAAGTTCTGGGTAAACTGTATGGCAACGCTGAAGCATATCGCCTCTAAAAATTCGGACTACTCTGCCGCTGAGACCTATCTGGTTTACCAGCACGATGAATTTTCCGGCAAGAAAATTCTGGATGAACAGAGCAGACCCAAGCTGCGGGAATCGTACATTCTGGACACCCTTGAATGCGGCGAAGCCTCGTTTGCAATGGCCTGCCTGCTGGCAAACCGGAAGTACGACAAGAACAACCACCCGGATGACATCAAGAGTCACCAGTATATCATCAGCTTCGACCCGCGGGATGCAGCCGAAAATGGGCTGACGATGGAAAAGGCACAGGCCCTCGGCCTGAACTTCTGCAAAGAGAACTTTCCCGGTCATCCTGCTATCGTCTGCACCCACCCGGACGGACACAACCATTCGGGAAATATCCATGTCCACATCGTGATCGGCAGCGTCCGGACACGAGAAGTGGAGCGCAAGCCCTATATGCAAAAGCCCCGTGACTGGCGTGAGGGCATGAAGCATTCCAGCACAGCCCAGACCATGCGGCACCTGCGTGTCGCAGTCATGGAAATGTGTCAGGATGCCAAGCTGTACCAGATCGACCTGCTCAGCTCGAAAAAGCGTGTGAGCGAGCGTGAATACTGGATGAAACGGCGCAGTCAAATGAAACTCGACCGTGAAAACGCTGCCCTGCTTGCCGCCGGACAGCAGCCTACACAAACGGAGTTTGAAACCGCAAAGGAGACTTTGCGGAAACAGATCTCGGATGTGCTGGACAATGCAGCGAGCTTTGAAGATTTCTCGGACAGGCTCTTGCAGCAGTACGGCATCACGGTCAAGAAAAGCCGTGGGCGGCTCAGCTACCTGCCAGCCGGAAGAAAGAAGTTTATCCGGGCGCACAGCCTCGGTGACAAGTTTGAGAAAGAACTCGTGCTTGCCACCTTGAAAGAAAATGCCAAGAGCCAGCCCATTATCCTCCACAACAATCTTGAGGAAGAACCCGACCGAATCAAGAAACTGGTGGACATTCAGGCGAAGCTGAAGCAGGGCAAGGGCATCGGCTACGAGCGTTGGGCGAAGAAGCACAACCTCAAGACCATGGCACAGACCTTGATTCTCTTGCAGGATAAAGGTCTGCTCAACGAGGACGCACTCGACCAGAGAATCGCAGAGCTTGACACCAAGTTCCATGAATCGCTGGCCGTAGTGAAAGACCTCGAAACCCGCATGGCAGAAAACAAGACGCTGCGCAGCCACGCTGCTGCCTACAAGCAATACCGACCGCTTGCGCAGAAACGGAACGCTGCCAAATCCCCCGCAGCCTTTGAAGAACAACATCGTGTAGAGCTGACAGCATACCGGGCGGCAGCGGCCTATCTCAAGGCAAACAACATCACCAGCCTGCCCAGTCCGAACAAGCTGGAATCGGAATACTGCGCTCTTGCTTCCGAAAAGGCACAGTTCTATGAGCAGTACAAGGAAGCCAAGTCCGAGCTGCTCAAGCTGAAAGATGCAAAACAGAATGTTGCCCTGTTCTTCCGGGAGGAAAAACAGACGCAGCATCACGAGAGAGAAGGAGTGTGCGTATAATCAATCTGAAAATCGACCCGGAGTTCCAGAATCAGATTCCGCCGCTGACGGACGATGAATACAGGCAGCTTGAAGAAAACATCCTCAAGGAAGGCAAGCTGCTCTCTCCTTTGATCGTCTGGAACAACACCCTCGTTGACGGCCACAATCGTTATGCCATCCTCCAGAAGCACCCGGAGATTTGCTTTTCCACCATGCCGCTCCGATTTGAAAGCAGAGAAGAAGTCCTCGCATGGATCTGCAAGAATCAGTTGGGGCGGCGCAACCTCACCCCGGAGCAGAAGCTGTTCCTCATCGGGAAGCAATATGAAGCGGAAAAATCCTCTCATGGCGAAGCCCGCAAAGAATCGCATGATGAAAATGGCCGATTTCACCGGAGTTCTCAAACTGATAACTCCGGTGAAGCCATGAAAACCTGCGAACGAATCGCAGAGGAAAATGGTGTAAGCAAGGCAACTGTACTTCGCGCATCGAAGTACATGAAAGGTGTTGAAATTGCTGAATCCCTGATTCCCGGTATGCGGGAGAAGATTCTGAACAAACAGGTAAAAGTCAGCAAGGCTGATATGCACCGCCTTGCACGAGCCAACTATGATGCCCGCGCACAGACCTTGCAGGAAATCCTGCACCCGGAACTGAAAGTTGAACCGAAACCGGATGCCGATGGCATCATCCGGGAACCGGGAAAGGCACCTGTATTGCCGTTTCAGAAAATCGAATCGGTTTACGACAGCGATGCTTACCCGGAAGAAGTGCGGCATGATTATGTCGCACTGGAACACGTTACAACACGTTTCCGCACAGAGTTTGACTATCTTCTGAGAACTATGCCAGACACAGCACAGCGAGAAGTCATTCTCGAAATCATCCACAAGCACAAGGAGTACCTTGCTTCGCTGGAATCTGCGCTCGCAGAGGATGAGCAGACAGCATAACAACAGGCACATTGTATGCTGTCAACAGAAATCCAAAGGAGTGTGCGTTTGAACAAAAAGAAAAAGTCCACAAATATTTCCCCTTACCCCGATGAAGCCATCGAACGACTGGCACGGGCATTCTATCCGGCGATCCTTGCCTGCTGGAACAGCGAGGAAGGTCAACGGGAATTTGCTGCATGGCAGGCGGAACAGGCTCATATCGCAACCAAAGAAAAACAGGAAGTTCCCGTCGGGGAACTCCCTGCCTTACTTATCGTGTGTGGATTTTTGCAGGGTGCGTCCGGCAGGGCGCACCCTGTTTTTGCGTTCAGTCCTCTAATCCGTGACTTCCAGCCGCATTTCTCAGATACTCCTCTGGCTCACCGTTCAAAATTAGCTCTGCATACGCCAGCGGGTCATTGTAGATGAGGTAGTCCAGTTCAGACCTCTGCGCCATGGTAACATCCAGTGCATCCTCGACACCGGTGCAGTTGATGGAAATTTTGCGCCCATCCCGGAGCAGCAGCTCCACACAGCCGGTGCCCATGTTAAACTGACAGGCTCTTGCATCGTACTTCATAATCTTGCGTCCCTTCTGCCTTACGGCACTCTTACTGTTGTGACCTTCGTGATACGGTCTTTCTTCTGATAAGGTTTTGGACACACAGCCGTAAGGGAAGAGCCATTGTTCTCGTTTCCGAAGAAAACAAAAAATCCGAGCCCTTCTCCTATCGAGAAAAGGTTCGGATTTTCATGGTTTGGTGCGATGGAAGGGACTCGAACCCCCGGCCTACTGATTCGTAGAGGGCCTTTATATGAGTTTCGGCGTTTTTGGTCATTACAGTTTATGTAGATTTATCGTCATTTTTGTGTCCGTTTGTGCATGGTCGTTTCACTTCTTTTCGATTCAACAAGGCACAAATAAGGCACTTTCCAGAGGGCATACAATCCCATAAAACGGACACCGTGAAGAAGGCAAAAAAGTTGACGGCTCACGAGGGCGGCAGAAACGCCCCTGTGGGCCGTCTTTTGTTATGCGTGTGACTTTTCCTTGATTCGGCTGAAAACGTCCGTCAGCGCGTCCGCTGCCGCCGCATCGCTGGAACGGATGAACCCGGCGTAAATGTCCGTGGTGGTACTGGTCTTTGCGTGGCCCAGTCTGCCCGAAACCGTTGTAACAGGCACATGGGCCGCTATCAGCAAGCTGGCGTTGGTGTGGCGCAGGCTGTGGAAGTGAACCGCCGGGAGATCATGGGCGGCCAGGAAGCCCGGAAACCAGCTTGTAACCGCGTTGGGGTCGAACGGCTGACCGTTCCAGCGGGTGAACAACAGGTCATTGTCTACCGTCTTGCCGTTCTCGATCTCCACCCGGCGCACCCACTCGGAACCGACCTTGAACCGTTCGGCCTTTTGGTGCTGGCGGTACTCCCGCAGCAGCTGCACACACTCCGGGCCTATCTTGATGCACCGCCGGGAGCGCTTTGTCTTGGGTGCCGTGAACACTGTGCCGCGCCCGGCAATGTTCTGCACCGTCCTGTTGATGGAGATCACACCCGCGTCAAGGTCAATGTCCGACCAGCGCAAGGCACATATCTCGCCCCGGCGGGCACCTGTGAGCAAGGCCAGCTGTGTGATAACGCTGTACTGTGCTGGCGCGTCCTGCAGGGCTTCCAGCAGCTTGGCAACGTCCTCTTCCTGTAAGGCTTCCACTTCGATTTCTGCCGCTTTGGGGGCTTCTGTGCGCCGACAGGGGTTTTCATCGATCAGCTGCCACTTGACCGCCTTTTCAAACACGCTGGACAAAAAGCGGTGATAGTGCAGCTGCGTGTTGCCGCCCAGCTTACCGCCCGCCCTGACCTTCTTGGTAAAGGCTTTGGACAGGGGCAGCCCGGCGGCATCGGCCACCTTCTCGGCGGTCTTATGGCTAACCGGCTTGCCGCTACACAACCCCCGCATGGTTTCCTCGCCCACTCCGGCGGTTTCCCGGATCCTTGCCCGCTGGCCTTTCGGCAGCAGCTTCAGCAGCGCAGCCGTTGCCGTATAGGTGGAATCTTGCCGCACTCCGTCCTCGGACAGGTTCGCATAGAACGCCATGAGGTGCGCCGGGCGTATCTGGTTGACCTTCATGTGACCCAGAGCAGCGGACACGCGTGGCACCAGCTTTCTGTATTCGGTGGCCGTCTTGGGCTTCAGCTGGCGGTCTGCGTACTCGGTGAACCAGCGCTCTATCAGGTCGTCAAGCTTCATGGACGCATCCAGCGAAATGCCACTGTGCACTTCTTGTTCAAAGGCATCTGCCTGACGTTGCAGTTCCTTTTCCAGCTTCTTCCCGGTCAACCCCGGCGGGGGAGTGAAGGTGCGGTTTACCATCACCTGACGGCCCTGCCGATCATAGCCATTGGAGACCCGGATGCAGTAGGAGCAGGTACCGTCCTTCTTCATCCGCTTTACGATCTTCGCCATCTGTCACCCCTCCCTTACCGGTTTCAATTTTCATCCGTCTTACAGCTTGTATCAGTATCCCTTGATTCTTCATCTTTATCCCGCTCAACAAAATCTTTGAATATATAGGAATCATCTGGAATTTGCTGCTTATTCAAAAACCGTCCAACAAAATCTTGGACAATAGCGCAACTTTTATATTTTCTGTATGACAAATCTTCCTTATATCGTTTCTTCGTAAAATATAGTTCTCTTATAAACTCGGCATCTGTAAAACGCGCATGAGATTCCTTAAAACTTTCAAACTCTTTTTCGGCTAATGCTGTATAGTCAATATCCATAGACTCTTCATCCATACAGTCAAACGTAAAGGCAAGGTCTACATGATAATCATAACCGTAGCTGTAAAAAAGCGGAGCCAGTCGCCTTAAGAAATCATCATTATATCTTTGTGCCACTATTTTTTCAACATCTGCCTCAGAAGCAAAAACTTCTGTTTGCCCTTTTAATATTTGATTTATTTCAAAAGCTTCCCGAATTATCCCTGCGAGTTCAAATATCGTACCATCTGAAATTATTTTTGAAACAATACCACATTCATTCCGGTATTTTATCGCACTTGGGTCTTCCGTTGAATATTTAGCAAAATGAGCTTTGTTACATTCATCATTAAAACGTTTTCTTTTATAGAGTGCGTTTACAGCATCATCCGACAATCCGATAGTATCGGTAATCATTCTCATGGTGATTTCTGATGACATTGAGTTTGTCAGTCCCATAAGATAATCCGTTGTCACATCAAAATATCTGGCAATTTCACAGATACTTATAGCGTCAGGAACTGTCGCTCCATTTTGCCAGTTGCTCACGGTCTGGCGCGTTGTCTTAAATTCTGCTGCCAGCTCATCCAAAGTAGCTCCTTTCTTTTCAATTAGTTTGCGGAATCGCTTTGGAAAAGGATCTTTGTAGTCAAATGATTTCTTTGTTTTTGCCATTGTTGCACCTCGTTCGCAAATAAAAATAACATTTTTAAAAATATGTTGATTTTATTTTCTCTTTCGCTTATACTAAGCATATCACAAGTAAATCAAACATTCAATAAGAAAAGGTAAATTTACTTGAATTTTCGTAGAGAGGAGAATTTTCTATGGATGAAAACGCAAAAAAGGCACGCCGAGCGTACGCCAACGCGTGGAGAGCAGCCAACAAAGACAAGGTACGAGAATATAATCAGCGTTACTGGAAGCGCAAAGCCGAGCAAATGCAGCAGAACGCCGAGCAAGAGAAAGAACCGTCTAAGTAAGGCCCCTGCCGCACAATCCATTTTTACCCTGGAACATGGTGAGAAAAATTCACCAAAAAGAGCAGTACATTTCATCACAGCTTTTTGATATGCAAAATCAGCAGCAAAAATCCATAAATCAGGCGGGCGTTCCCCTGTAAATCTATTGCAAAACAAGGTAATCCATTGCAAAGCATGACACTAGATATCACCAGATGGCAACAGATGGATTTTGACGCAAAAGATTCATCTTCAACAATGCTGCATTGCCTTGATTCCGGGTTAAAATTTGGCGGTATTGCAATTCTTTTCAAGTCGTGATACTATGCAGCCACGACGAACAAAACGATACAAAAAGCAACTTTGGAGGTGGAAGAATGGGTGATTCTATCCGATACCCAAACATGGGCACGGTGGCAAAAGCCGCCGAAATTTACGGGCTTTCCCCGGCCTATATCAGGCGACTGTGCAAGCAGGGAAAAATCCGCTATGTGAACGCCGGGCACCGCTGGCTGGTGAATCTGGACAGTCTGGCCCGGTACTTTGAACAGGGAGACCCGGCGGACGGGGAAGAAGCCGCCCAGGGCATCCGTCGGGTAGCGAGGTAAGTTAATGGCAGTAAAACGAATGTTCTCCAGTTCCGTTACCGAAACAGACAATTTTCTGGAACTGCCGCTAAAGTCTCAAGCCCTGTATTTTCATTTGGGGATGCAGGGCGATGATGACGGCTTTGTGGCAAATCCAAGAGCGATCATCCGTTCTATCGGCTGTACTGCCCGCGATTTGAAGCCTCTGGAAGCCGCCGGATACGTCATTTCTTTCCCTTCAAAAGTGCTTGTAATCACCGATTGGAAAGCCAACAACAATTTACGCAATGACAGATATAAACCGACTGCGTTTCAAAACGAACTTGCGCAGTTAAAAGAAACAACGAATAAGCGTTATATTATGGCTTGTGCTGGTATACCAAGTGGCAACCAGATGGCAACCAATGGTATACCAGCCGTCAACCAAGTGACAACCCAGCATAGCATAGCAGAGCATAACTTAGAAAGAAGTAGTAAGAAAGCCGCCACAACAGCCGCCCGGACAGATTCAGACCTTGCCCAGATCGTGCAGCATTTTCAGGCCGAAATAGGCGAGTTTCCCCGCTCTGCGCTGGACAAGCTACAACGCTACCGGGAAGCGTTTTCAACCGAGCTGATTTGCAAGGCCATTGACGAAGCCGCCGAGAACGGTGTGCGGAAGTGGCGCTATGTTGACGGCATCCTGAAGGGCTGGCAGGCGGACGGTGTGCGGACGTTGGGCGACGTGGAAGGCCGCCGGGAAGCCCGAAAGAAGCCCGAACAGCCGCAGGAAAGAAAGTTTGAGGTGCTGACATGAACATTCACAAGGTTTTACTGGGTGCAATCCTCATCAAGCCAGACCTTGCGCCCTACTCTCTGCCGAATCTGGAAATCGAACACTTCCCGGCAGACCTTCAACCGGTGTTTGCGGCATTGTCCGGCCTTTGGAACGCAAAGGGCAAGCTGGACGCGGTGGAAGCCTGCACTCGATACCCGGAGCAGCGGACGGCCATCATGGAGTGCGTAGAAGAATGCGAGGGCGAGTATATCGCCATCACCCGCGACCGCATAGAAGAATGGACACAGCTTGTCAGGGAACAGGCCGCCCTGACACGATTTCAGGAACTGTCCATTCAGGCAGCAGGCAGCCTGACCACCTTTGCAGACCTGCCCGACCTGTACAGCAAAATGGGCGAAGCCCTGACGCTTGACCGGGATGAACAGGATTTCAAGCCCATCGGGGAGCTGGTAGACACCTACATCCGTAAACTGGATGAAAAGCCGCGGTACATCCCTAGCGGCATCCCGGTGCTGGACAAGCACTTGCATCTTGCCCCGGGCAATTTGTTCATCATCGGCGGCCGACCGTCTGCCGGTAAAACCGCCCTGTCCCTGCAAATGGCTTGCGAACAAGCCCGGCGGGGCTTCCGGGTGTGCTATTTCAGTCTTGAAACCGACCCAGACACCTTGACCGCCCGCATCATTGCAAACCGTCTGGCGGTTCCTCTGGCTGATGTGAAAGCGAAGTCGGTTCCGCAGTCTGACCTTGACGATCTCGCAGAACTGCACAGGCTGCCGCTGTTCGTCCGTTCTGCATCCGGCAAGGGTGTTGGATGGGTCAAGGCACAGGCCCAGCGGATGAAAGCGCAGGCTATTTTCATCGACTATTTGCAGCTACTGGCAGACGGTAAGGCAAAAGACCGCTATCAAGCCATCACAGGAATCTCTATTGCCCTGCATGAACTGGCACAGACAACCGGTATCCTCGTGATAGCACTGGCCCAGCTGAACCGCAATGCTGCACACGCATCCCCCAGCACCGCTGATCTGAAAGAATCCGGGCAGCTGGAACAGGATGCAGACGCAATTTTGCTGCTGTCCAGCGATGGAGAGCAGTACAAATGCGTCCTTGCAAAAAATAAAGAAGGCAAAATTGGAGAAATCCCCTTGACCTTCGACAAGACTCGCCAGCGGTTTCTTGCTCTCACAAGCGAATTGGAAAGGAGGTGAGCACATGAAACGCGATCCAAACCGCCCGCGCCGCCGGGAACCATATCATTACGATGCAGAGGCATCAGTATATCTTGCTAGCATTCTGGCGATTTTGCAGCGGGGCCAAAGCATTCCCGTGCGTGTGTTGCAGATGGTTTACCGTTTGTTGCTGCCGTATGGGCCGGGTGGAAGCTTGAAAAAATGAACCGTAAAAATGGAAAACCGCCCTGTGTGCTGCGAACACACAAGGCGGCAAGAGCGGGTCGACGCATTGCAATTTTAATGTCTCCCCGCCTCCATTATATCACAACGGAAATCCGAATGGAGGGCAAACTGTGAAAATTTTTGACATTCTGCCGCAAGGCGAAGAACACGCATTATCTGGCGGCGAGATTGACCGCCTGCTTGGCATCACACCGCGAGAGCGCCGCGCACAGGCTTCCCGGGAGCTGGCGCAAGGTCTGATGGTGCTGTACACTTCGGAGCCGCCCGGCGGCTATTTTAGGCCGTCTGACGGCGAGAAGGGGCGTGCAGAAATCAAGCGTTTTCGGGAGCGTGAAGCAGCCAGAGCGCGGGCGATCACTGAAAAAGTGCGCGCTGCTGACGCTATTTTGAAGCAGTGTGACGGTCAGACGCAGCTTGAACCGCTGGGCAAAATCTGAATTTTTAGAACCGGATGCAAAGGCGTCCCCAATGTATGAGGTACTTACCGTGAAACTGAACTTACTGAAACATATGAAATCCAAACCCCGCACACCGGCCTACGTGGAGGAAGTCTATCACAGAATCGAGGTCGAAATGTGCACTGCCCGCAATGCTGTTGTCGCTCTGGATCTGCGTATTGGGCACATCGTTGCAAAACTGCCGCCAGAAGATCAGGCAGAGGTGGAAGCAGCGTTGAAGGATTACAATGTGACAGTTTGCACCGCAATCAGCAAGGCGGGCGGACTGCTGGCGGCGCTGGATCCGCGTGACGTGGAAACATTGCCAAAGGTCTGGGCACCATTGGACGATCCACGAAACCCCAAGAGCAGCATTGCTGCCCGAAATAATCCGTAACTTCGCCCCCTCTCGACACGCCGCCGGGAGGGGGCATTTTTCACATGAAATATCGTTGATTTTTGCCCGGCGGAATAGTGCTTTTTCGTTGGAGAAATGGCAGAAATATGGTATAATAGAGCTGTAAAGTTGTCGGTTTTTGATAAATTTACAATATAAAATTTTAGAAAGGAGATCTTGCTTTTGAATCTTTTTACTCTTTCGGTTGAGCTTGGAATGGATACCTCGGAATTTGAGCGTGGCATTTCACAAGCCAAAACCAAGACGGCAGCCTCAGTTACTGAAATGAAGTCGCAATACAAATCGTTGGCAGCTTCACTGGGCGGCTATCAGAGCGCCTTTAACAAGGCTGTTGCACAATACGGCACATCGTCCCAAAGCGCGCAGAAATACAGCGCAAAGATAGCCGAACAGAGGCAGAAACTGGACAAATGTCGGAAATCGCTGGAAGCTGTAGGCGTTTCAGTGGAAGATGTTGGCCGGAAAATGGAACGTGCCTCCGCTAAAACAGAGAGCCTTTCCGTGCCTTTTTCCGGGTTGAGTAAGACGCTGACAGGTGCTTTTACAAAATCACAACTGATTGCAACGGCAATCACCAGTCTTGCAGGAAAATTTGCGTCTTTTGGAGAAGGTGTGGTGAAGCAAGGCGCGGATTTCAACCAGGCAATGGAAAAATACCGCGTTGCGTATACCAACATGCTTGGATCCGCAGAACAGGCGCAGGCCGTTTTGAACCAGATCAAGCAGGATGCAGCACACACGCCGCTGAATGTTGATTCGCTGGTTCAGGCAAACCAGCTGCTTATCAGCGCAGGCGTAGACGCGGGCAAGGCCCGCAGCACGATTCTGGCACTGGGCGATGCAGTATCGGCTACAAGTGGAGGCAATGATGCTTTGTCCCGTATGGCTGCGAATCTGCAGCAGATCAAAAACGTGGGCAAAGCCAGCGCTGCGGACATCAAGCAATTCGCAATGGCTGGCATTGATATTTATGGCATTCTGGCCGACTACACGGGAAAAAGCACCGCCGAAGTGCAGAACATGACCATCAGTTATGATCTGCTGACGGCGGCCCTGCAAAAGGCATCCGAAGAGGGCGGGCGTTATTATAACGCAATGGAAACCCAGAGCCAGACAATGAGCGGCCGCATTGAAACCCTGAAAGACAATTGGTCGCAGCTGCTTGGAACGCTTACAGAAGGCCTGACGGAGACGGAAGGAAAACTCGTAACAGCTGCTTCTGGGTGGGTGCAACGGCTGCAGGAGGCCTTTGAGACGTCCGGTGCAAACGGTCTGATGCAGGCGGGTGGTCATATTGTGGACGACATCGCAACCGGAATTTCCGACGGTATTCCCTCTCTTGCCACACAGGCAGCAGGTGCTGTGCAGAATTTTGCCCTGTATCTGCAGGACAACACAGGCCAGATCGTGGATACGGGCGGACAGCTGCTGACCAGTTTGGCAAACGGGATCCTGAGCACGGCCCCCATAGTTGCGAATGCTGCTGTACAGACAGTTTCTTCGCTTGCTGTGGAGCTTTGGAACAATGCGGATAAAATTTTTACAGCTGGTGCGGATTTGCTGGGGAAACTGGTTGAGGGCTTTTTAAGTTTGACCGGCAATGTAATTGAAGCTATCGGGAACATCACTGCGGCGATTGTCACAAAGATTTTTACGACGGATTGGGTGCAGATCGGCAAAGATATTGTTTCGTCTATCGGTCAAGGCATCCTTAACGGAGTTTCAGCAATGTCCGGCCCGCTTGATCGGCTGTCGTACAAGCTGAACCATGCTCTAGGTAAAAACGGCTATGAAGAAAACACATTTGAGGCGTGGGCCGCTGCCAACGGCAAAACGTCCGAAACCAGATACCAGCAAGGCAGCCCGAAAGATGCTGCTTATTGGAAGCGATACGGAGACAGGATTGCCCGGCAATACGGCCTGAATGAAACAGGGCTTGATACCGGAAGCAACGGAACGGACACACCGTCCGGAGAAGATACCACTAAAGTTACAAAGACCGGCTCCACCGTCGAAACGGTCATTTCGTCCATCTCCAGCACGGCTACGACCACCGCACAGAATGCGTTGGGCACTGTGACCACCAGCATCCAGACTCTCACCGAAAAGGTCAAGGACAGCGCGGGCAGCATCAAAGACCGCATCACCGAGACCACCACCACGACCGGCAAGGAGATGGTGAACGGTGTTGCCACGACCTTTAAGCAGGTCGAGACCAAAGTCAACGGCACGGTCACAAAGGTCACAAAGACCTATGACGACATGTCAAAAACGCTGCTGGGCACCTTTACCAACGTCTCGGAAACCATCTTTGACGGCATCACCACAAAGGTGCAGCAGGCGGTGGAGAAGTACGCGGACGGCAGCGAGCATATCAAGAAGACCGTCACAGAGACCGGCCAGCGCGTCGGCGAGAACGGCGCGGAGACCTACGAGAAGATCATCACCTACATCGACGGCATTCAAGACAAGGTGACGGAGACCTCCAACGAGATTGACAAGAGCGTAAAGGGCACCCAGAGCCGCATTGACCAGCAGCTGAGCGAGGCTTCCGGCCAGCTGGATAAGGGCATTTTCGGGCTGGTAAAGAACACCTTCAAAGACGCCAAAAACGGCGACTGGGCAAGTCTTGGGCTGGATTTTGTCAATCTGATCTGGGGCGAAGTGTCGCAGGAGCAGCGTAACGTGATCTCTGATTGGCTCAATAAGGCACTGACCGCAGTCAATGAGGGTTACTTCAGCGGCGGCATCGGCAAGGCGCTGGAATCCATCCAGAGCATCTTCACAAACGGCATTACTGCCGGAGTGGATGGCGCCACTACGTCTGTAAAAGCGTTCTCTGAGATCGTCAGCGGCCTTGCAGGCTCCGGCGGCGTTGGCGGCTCTCTGGGCAGCATTGTACAGGGCTTTTCCGGCATGGCGGGGAGCATCACCTCTTCGTTGGGTAGTATCGTGTCCTTTATCATGTCAAACCCCGTCCTTGCCCTGATCCTGGGCGTGGGTGCAGTCGCTGGCGGCATCGGCATTGCCGCGTGGATGAACAAGAACAAAAAGGAAGACACCGCCGTCAGCCACTACCAGAGCCCCTTTGACAAGACCGGCGTGTATGACAGTCTGGGAACCTTCTCCACCCGCGCGGCCCTGCAGTACCGCGTTACCGGCCAGCAGTCCATTGTTGACCGGCAGACCAGCATTCTGGAACGCATTGAAGGGATGCTGGACGAGCATCTGCCTGACATCGGCAAGGGTCAGGTGGTCATGGACTCCGGCGAGCTGGTGGGCGTGCTGTCGCCCCGCATGGCGACCAACGTCGATGCACGCATCGGCGTGACGGTGACACGGAAAGCGAGGGGTGTGTAAAACTGCCGGAAGGCGCAAAATAAGAGCCTGACATGAATTTGTAAACACAATCACGCGCGTGTATCGTGTCATTAAATTCCAGCCCGGCGGGGTACATAAGGCCGTTGTCACTCTGTGTGGCAGCGGCTTTTTCTGTGCCGGGGTCGCGAAACACGAGGGGGTCTGCCGGGATGGGGTAACAAAACGTTACCCCATTGGGCAGCACACTCTCCCCCACGAGTGGGGGAAGATATGCTCGATTTTGAGCACATCTTTCGGCACGACTGCCGAAAATCGCAACAAGTTGCGAAAACCGATGAACTTTCCTATTCGCCCACTTATGGGCGAAAAAACATTGCCAGAAGTGGCTACGTCGCAGCATGTTGCGATGGCCGCGGTCAGACCGTTCCCATCTCTTAAAGGGGGTCGCGTTTCACGCCCCCCTTTGACGGCTGAATTTTAAGCGCTCCTACCTAGTGGCGGAAAATTCCGCCACTAAACAATACCTTTTGGCAGCTGAATTTTCAGCCGCCGGTTATACCCTGCTGCTTCCCGGGGGCGTAACGAAATGTTCCCCCCCTCAAGGTCGGAAAATCGCCGGGGACTGGGTTTTACGACCGTTGCCACAAGTGGCAATGAGATTGTTCGATGGGCAAGAGTCCGCAAGTATCTTGAGGATTTTGGCATTGCAACAAGTTGCGATGGCCATCTTCCCGACTACATCCCCGAGAACGTCTTCTACCGCCTGGGGAAGATAATACATTGCCCCCACTCCGTGAAACGCAGAGTGGGGGTACCGCGTGAAGCACGATATACCACCTGCCGACAGAAGATTTCAACCCGTACAAAAATGTACGAGTTCAGTCGGAAGGCAACCGAAAGGTGGAACGCACGATTGACGACCACCAACTCACCATCCCAATGGCCAAAGAGCTCTGCATGATCCAGCGCAACGAGCGTGGCAAGCAGGCCCGGCAGTATTTCTTGGCCGTGGAGGCGCAATGGAACAGCCCGGAGGGGTATCGCGTTTCACGATAGCCCTAAACGGTGCGTTCTGTTTCAGAACGTACCCCCTACTCCGCATTTCATGGTATAGGGGTGTTCCGTTTTGGAACTCCCTTCATCTGGTGGCCGAAAATTCGGCCACTAAAGATCACAGCGCAGTTTTGCGCGCTGGTTCACAAGCCGATGCATATCCGCCGGGGTGTCCCCAGTTTTGGGGAGACCCAGAGCATCACGACATTTTTCATTTGCACACAGCATAAAAACAAACCGCTATGCGCTTTTTCTGTGTGTCAGAATGTGATATAATAGAGATATAAACCGGACTTTAGTGGCACTGCCGGGATTGGCTGGACAGTTTTGTCTTACCAATGAACCTGCGCAAATTTGAGCGGGTTGGAGAGGGTGTGTCCCAAAATGGACAGCCCCGGCGGTTATTGGTCAAACATTTTTGTGAAACCAATGTCGGATGCTCATTTTTGAGCGGGCAATCTCGCTTTGCATATCTGGAAAGCAACGGCAGACAATTTTGCTCACCGTGCAACGCGGTCAAAAATGACCGTGTTCAAAACCACTACCCTGATTCAGGGTGATGGTCTGAGCCGATTTTTCGGCTGTGTGAGGTCTGCGAAGTTTTGCGCAGCCCCTACGTCGTGAAACGCGACACGGGGTAAGGGTGTGAATTGAAATCATACCCCGGCGGTGCATATCTGGTTTTGGTCACTGTTTTGGTGACCGGGTTGGTAAAGGGGGTCCGTCAGATGGACACCTCGGCGGGGGCCGGTGCCTGATACCGGCCCTTTTGCTCAAAAGTGAGCGAAAGCACTATCTTCCATTTTGGGAAGATAGGTTTTGCTTCTCAAATTCGGGAAGCGAGAGAACGTGACCTTTTCCCCACTTGTGGGGAATTTGCGACGGAATGAAAAAGCTATCACACAAAATTGTGCAAAAGGCTGTGCGGGCAGATATGCGCAAAATAGCGCACATCTTAGATCAGCGCTGAAAATTCAGTTTTGATAGCCCCGGCGGTTTTTCGGATTTTTGCGAAAAACCATTGAGGCAAAGGAGAGCGGAATTTTCCGCCATCAACTAGTAGCGGATTTTTCCGCCACTAAAAGGACAGCCCAAAATTGGGCTGTCCCAGAAAACAGACATTCCCAATTTTGGGGAGACTATGCGCCGCCGGGGTGCGCAAAAATCTATTGGACAAAAATGTCCGAAATCTCCAAGCGGTGGGGAAGCGGTGAAAAATTGGCTTTTTCGCAGTTCTGAGCTTTACTCAGACTTGAGTAAAAGGCGGGCGGTGAATCGCCGCCCCCTGCCCGTGAATGTGCGGATTTGTGCGGCATAAAAAAGAGAGCGTCAATGTGCGCGTTTGGCGCACTAAAAAAGACGGGGTGCATAGTTCGTTCACGCGGTCACGCGCGCCCGCGTATCGTGTCCATAAATTCGTATTTTGAACAAAAATGCACACGAAAAAAGGAAGGATACAGCAATGGAACAGAAACAGGCCAAGAATGACCAGCAGGCTACAAACGCGGCCCTTGCAGCTCTGGCAGCCGCCGGGAATGCTTTTGCTCTGGGCCAGCTGTGGGAAGTCAACAAGAGTTTTATTCGACGGCAGCTGTGGCAGTGGTACGAGAAGAACAAGCCTGTTGCTGACAATGCGGGCCTGTCCTTTGAGGATTTGGTACAGGAAGGGTATTTTGCGGTTGACTATGCTGCCAAGCACTACAGCGCAGAACAAGGCAATTTCACAACGTATCTGAGCTACGCACTGTTGAAGCAGATTCGCACCGCCACCTGTGGAGAGCACACACGGGGTGTCACCACCGATGACGGCAGGCGCGTGGCTGTATCTGCAAACCCGCTGAACGAGTGCAGCAGCCTTGACGTTCGCCTTGATGAAGCGGACGAAGGCAGCAGCACCAAAGGGGAAACCATCGAAGATCCGGCGGCTACACAGGCGTTTCAGCAGGCAGAGGATGGTGTTTACACCGAGGAGTTACACACAGCCCTTGAAACAGCCATGACCCAGCACCTGACCGAGCGGGAAGCAGCTGTTTTGCGCAGTCGTTACTATGACGAAAAGAGCCTCCGGGCCGTTGGCGTGGAACTTGGTGTACAGGCCGAGCGCGTGCGTCAGATCGAGGTTAAGGCAATTCGCAAAATGAAGGGGCTTTCCTCTCTCCAACGCTGGCATGATGATGTGATCACCACCAGAGCATGGCGCGGCACCGGCTGGAACGCATGGAACCGCTATGGCAGCGTTCAGGAACGCACGGTGGAATACTGGGACGAACAGGTGAAGAAATACGAGGAGCATGTGCGCGAGCTGGTCGAGAAGTACGGAATCTCTGCCATCATCTGACCTGCACCCCGCCGGGCGCGCTGGACAGTTTTGCAGTGACCGCGCGGTGAAAGTACAGTGTTTCATGCAAACTGTGAAGCGGTGGTAAAGCGGTGATAAAGCGCCTCCCGATCTCGCACATATCGTGTCTGAAAAATTTCCGGATTTTCCGGCAGCTATAAAAAAGAAGCGCCAAACCACGGCAAGCAGGGCGCTGTGGTACCAACACAGCCGCAGCAAGCAGTGTCTTTGTATGTACAAAGCCCCTTGCCTTGCAAGGACTTGTTGGGCAGCATCCCAAACCCTTTGACCATGCAGCACCCGCCGGGCGCAGCGCTTCAGCTACACGATTCTGTTGACCCAAACAAAATCGCTGCATGAACAAAGCCCACAGAACGCGTCAGCGCGCGCCTGTGGGCTTTTCTTGTTGCTTGTGGGTAATTCCTTACCGTGGTCTTATCTGCGCTCTGACGGCCCCGGCGGGCTATCAGTCGCGGTAGAACTTGCCCAGCGCTTTGAGCAGCGGCAGAAAATCGTTGCAGATCTGTGCAGCCACATCCTCGGCGGTCTTTTCATCGTAGACGTGGGAAGTGATGTTGCGGGCAGTGATGATCTTGTTCCATTCGTCCGCGTCTTGAATGATACCAGCGGCAAAGGCTTCTTTCAGCACGGCGCGTGGGGTGGCAATGGGCGTTGTGCTGCCTTGATCTTCCAGATACTCCTTGATGGACTTCCATGCCAGCTCCACCGTGAACTCAAACCGCTGGATCAGGCCGTCACGGTAAAGGGCATCTTGCTGGCTTTTCTGGTAGATGACTACAGCCTGTTCCAGCTGCGCCAGCGCGCTGATATAGTGCTCAATCTTCTGCAGCATAAAGGGTTACACCGTCCTTCTTGATATTTTCGATAAACACCGGGTTCATACCGTCCGTGATATGCACGATGTCAAATTTCAGCAGCGTGGGCAGGTCCTCGCAATCCATCCAGAAGTTTGCCCGGTTGCCCTCTGGCATCCCATACACGGCCAGATCCACGTCACTGTTATAGCGGTTGTCCCCTCTGGCACGAGAACCGAACAGCACAAGCCGCCGGGCTCCATGCTGGCGGGCGAGTGCTGCCAGCTGCTTATACAGTTCTTCCATGTTCATTCCTCCCCGGCGTCACAAACCCAGCAGTTGGGCTTTCTTGGCATTGTACTCTGCTTCCGTAATAGCGCCCATATCCAGTAGCTGCTTAAACTTCAAAAGCTCATCAGCGGCGCTGGGGGCAGCCGGAGCGGCAGCCTGCGGCTTCTCCTGGCTGACTTTGCAGCTCTTGAGAAACATAGTCATTCCGCCTGGATAAACCGTTGTCGGCAAGCTGCTTTCGCCCAGTGGAAGCGCAAAGTGGATAGACACGCTCTCTTTACTGCGGCCCTTGCGGGTCTCTGTTTTAGCGGTGGCAGCGCCCACGATCGCACCCACAGGCCCGGCAACGGCAGCGCCTATCACGGCACGGCCAATACCGCCTTTGGTCTCTGTCACCGTCAAATCGTCAGGCATATCAGATTCATAACCGGCGACTTCATCAAAGCTGTAGATCATGCGAGGGCCTTTATCACCACTGCGGTGTCCAATGCAAAACAGCCGGTTGGGGTTGTCAATCGACACAAAGAGCGCGTCACCATCATAGATGGAATCGGTTTCTTTGAACACCTTCCGACGCTGTTCCAGTGTAGCCCAGTAGTCCGCAAGGGCGGCTGTTGACTGCTTTGCTGCCCGAATGCCCAATTTTGAAAAGAAAAAGTTGCTGCAGCTGGCGCAGATCAGACCGTCCGCGCTTTTCTCACGGTTCAGCAGGCCCAGCTTGCCGCCGCATACAGGACAGGTATTTGCCATGATTACACCTCACTCTTTTCTACTTCCCCGGCGGTATCCTCTGTGGGCACGTGTTCCAGCAGATCGCCCGGCTGGCAGTCCAGCAACGTACAAACCTTCTCAATGGTAGCCCATGAAACCAACTCGCCTTGACGCAGCTGTTGCACCACACGTTCACCAAAGATTTTTTCCTTACGAAGCCTATATGCTGAATAGCCTGCTTCCTTCAACGCTTCCAGAATGTCCATTTTATAACGAAGCGACACAAAATCACCTCCGATTCCTTACTATCAGTATAGCACATACAAGCACACAAAACAAGTGTACAAAATGCAAGGAACAAGCACGCAAAGTGTGTGCACATTGTCAATATACAAACACACAAAATAAGTGTATACTGTAATCACAGCAAGGGAAGCACGACCGGAAGGCAAGGGGCGAAGTAAGAACCGGGAGCGCTGTAAGCCGTGAACGCATGCTAAGTCAGTAACCCACTTCCCGATCAGCTGTATAAAAGAAAATGGCCCGGTGTCCGCTACCAACGAAACCACCGAGCCAAACCCACAACAGGGTCAAGCCCATTATACAGGAGCTGACCCGCAAAGTAAAGCGAGGACAGTATAAAAAAGTACAATCTTTCCGAGATCATGCACAAGGCATGGAAGCTGTACCGCAAGGGCGTGAGCAGCTTTGCCGAAGCCCTGCACCGGGCATGGAACAGCGCAAAGGCTGCCCCGGTCAACGCCCAGCGCATCGAGGAAGCCCGGCAGGCCGCCGGGATCACCGAGCCGGTGAACACTTGGGCAGGCTGGAAAGCCGCCGGGTACATGGTGGAGCACGGTGCAAAGGCCCTGTTTCAGGCAGTGCTGATTCACAGCAGCAAGGGAGACGGCCAGATCTACCGGGCATCGTTCTTCGGTGCATCACAGGTGAAGCCGCTGGAAGCGCAGTAACACGATCAGGAAGGCCCGGCGGGGGTATGTGAAGCCCGCCGGGGAAAAAGGTGAAAGTGGATGGCAAAGAGCAGTGCAAAGCCTCTACCGCGCTGGATGAGCGCAAAAAGGGACTGCAGAGAGGCCCGGTTTGTTCAGATCGGCAATTCCCTGCTGTTTCATGAAAAGTTCCGCAGTCTGAGCGCAGGCGCTTTCAAGCTCTACATCTGCTGTGCAATGGAAGCCGCCGGGAGCATCAACTTTCAGATTCCAGCATCAAAGGCGGAACAGTACGGGATACCGCCCCGATCACTTGCCCGGTATATCAAAGAACTAGAGGGGGCGGGGTTCATTCAGACCGACCGCAGCGGAAAATCAACCCGGACAGCAAATGACTATTCGTTCTGCTTCCGCTGGTTGGATGATGGATGATTCTTTATCATTGACCACACCAACAAAAGAACGGGAGCAAAGGGAAGACAACACCGGGCAAGGCATTCAGCGAATTCTATTCAGTAGGCCCATAGGCCCCGCCCTCGTTTTCTTCCCCTTGACCCCTGCTTTCCCCGGCTCTAAAGCCGCACACTTTTTTCGGGTATAGATGGCTATATATAGTATATGTCTGCCAAATTGGCATAGTCCGGAAAAAGAAGAAACAACGTAGAATCGTATTCGCACTATGCCAAAATGGCACAGTCTAGCCCGGTTTGTATTAGCTACACTATGCCAGAATGGCAGACGGTAGAGCCTTACACTATGCCAATCTGACCTAGCCAAAATTTCATAACCTCGGTAGGTGTCACCAAAACAGTGACCCCTTACCGCCGGGAACCGACATAAGGAGGAAGTCACAATGAATGACATTCGAGCAATGATCCGGGAGCGCGGTCTGAAGCAGGAGAACGTGGCAAGAGCGCTGCAGATATCCACCAACACGCTGAATAAGAAGCTGAACGGGGAGACCGAGTTCCGGCTTTGCGAGGCCAAGACACTGGCAGCTCTGCTTGACACCAGCGTGGACGCCCTGTTTTTTGGCGATCTGGGCGACCAGAAGGAGAACATGATCGGCGCAATCAACACCCGTCTGCAGAAGGCAGCACCGGACAAGGTGCAGTTGGTGTGGATCTTCGCAAGCGGTATTATCAGAGCCTGAAGGGGGGGACAAGATAATGATCCTGACTGCAAAGCAAGTGGAAGCGTTGGACGTGGGAACCACGATGGGGCGTCTGGCCGACCTGAAGAACCTGCTCTTTATCATGGACAGCTGGATGACTGCACGCGGCAAGGCGGATGAACTCAATCGGGAAGCCGATTGCAGTAAGTACGATTTGGAAGCCCTCTGGCATGAACTGCCCATGTATTATACACTTCTGTGGAGCATCATTGAAGCTATCGACAAGTCGCAAGCTGAACTGCTTGACACAGCAAAGACACTGGATGCACTGAACATCCTGAAAGGGTACTGAACCCCCATATAGCACAAGAGCCCGCCCGGCTACACGCCGGACAGGCTTTTTTTGCTATCAAACAGGCGGTAAACAGGCACAAAACCGCCCCGGCGGGCATCCGGCACAAGACACGCTGTTCTTTTTCTGGTGTCAAGTACACCAAAAACAACAAAGTTGATATTTAAATACAACTCATTTTTCAATCCCGTGTTAAAAAACGCGTTTTTTATCCACGAGTTCAACTTTTGACTCTCTAAAAGTTGAACTCGTCACGCTTCAAAGATCTTTTCCAAATGATAAAGCGGCAACAAATCGCTTTCCATAATCTTTTGTAAGTCCAAAAATTTGATTAAGTTCTTTGCACGCTCTCCTTTATGGTAAACTACCATTGTTCGATTTAACTGACGTTGTTTTAGAATCAGTTGCTTTAACCGTGCACTTCCCTTGTGTCCATTCGGCACATCCTCTGGTTTCAAATCTTCTTCGAGCCCCAAAAACTGACTTATTCCATGTAAATCCAAGAGGAAAACATCCTCAATTTCGGCGCTTGCAGCCAAATCAATGATTTTCACCTTTCTACTGCCTTTGCTTATCTCTTTGCGGAAATTCTTCCAGTCATCCTCATAAAATTTAGTGATATCCGCATTATAGGAATCCGTATCATAACAGAGGAATACAGTCCATGGAATCTTTTTCCCCTTAGCATGGATACAAGTGTTTTGAAACCAATGCACAGAGTTTTTGATTTGAGTAATCGTTCCGACCGCATTCATTCTAATAACCCGCGTTCCAAATGGACCTTGCACAACATAAAATGGCTCATATATTTCATCAGAAGTCCGCTTCTCCAGTTTACACTCTGGATGCCTTTCTGCCAAAAAATTCAGCAAAATATCATAGAACGCGAGTTCTGTTGCAGCTTCCAAGATAAAAGCAAATCCCTGTTCATAAGAATTTTCCATCACATACCCTCCAGATAATTCCGTAGGGTTTTAAAGGAGTCGCTTTCACCCGACATAAGTTCAAACAAGTATTCGCCCACTGACAGCCCATAGGCACGTGCCGCAGTCAACAGTTTTTTCTCTTTGGTCGCTGCGATTCTATAGAATTGTGCCACGCCAAGTTCTTCCATTCCTCCAACATAGAGTTGACCTGGTTTGAGATATTGCACTAAATAAGGCGAGTGACTAGAGATTATAAGACAGGTATCCTCTAGCGCTTCAGAAATTATATTCAACAAATCCTTCAGCATCTTCGGATGTATGCTAGTCTCCAATTCCTCAATACCAATACATGAAACATTATTGCAGCTCGCAATAAAAATATTTGTCAACAACCAAAAAATCCGTTTGGTTCCCGTTGACATAGATGCCAAGCTTACTGGTTGATTAAGTGCATCGCTCCGAATGACAACTCGGTATACCTTATCTTTTAAATGAAACGGCACTGGTGGCAAATCTTCAGCTTGTGCATCCGGATCATTAGAATATATCACTCGTACGTTTTTATTCTCGGTTAAGTTTAATTCATGGGCTTGAATATCAATAGATGAAAAATCCGGGAATAAGGAATATACCGCATCTTCAAATTCATAATACTGATTCGGGTACAATTCTTTAAGTTGGTGAAGTGCGCGCGGAATATCTTCATCATCAAATCGAATATGTTTATCATCGTCATCAGCTAGTCGAATCGGGGTAGGTTGAAAACGTTCTTTGACATCTAACGTGTCACAAACACGGTACTCAAATTCTCGAACAGCTTGTATTATAGGACCATACTCTAAATCTTTAATTGAAGGCAATACATCTATTGCCAGTGTATTCGAATCTAGCATAAGATTTCGAAAAGCATTAGTTGACTTGCCTTTTCTGTATTGATTAGACGAACGTTTTAAATAAGCTGAGTACCTTACACTTTCTGTTGGCCTCATCTCCAATCGCTCATCTATGATCTTCTGTCCCGTTTTATCATCACGGTACCACAAAAAGGTAAAGCCGTAATGAACAAAACGGTATTCTTCTTGATTTGGGAGTTCAAATTCCATATCAAATTGAAACGGCGAACTATCTAATCCCTTCACAATCGGAATACCATCAATCCAAGACATCATCATGGTTCGCTGCTTTGTTCCTGCAGAAATAAAGTCTGTCGCAAAAGTCAGTGCTTCTAACAAATTACTCTTGCCATAATTGTTTGGTGAAACAACGGCAAGCGTCTTGCTCGTAAAATCCAAACAAGTGGATTTTACATTTTTGAAACCACTCACTGTTAATGATTTTAAAATCACGGTCAACACCTCCCAATATTAGAATACCCAAAACAAATTCATCCGTCAAGGCAATTCCGCACGAATTTTCTGTAATTTTTCAACGATTTTCAAAATGAATACAGTGTTTTTTATAAACTCGTATTCAGAAGTTCGACAGTACGACTCTCCCAGCCAAAACACCAACATAAGGCACACAAGAGATAGTTTTTGGGGTGGCAAGGCACAAATAAGGCACTTTCCAGCCATTTTGACAGCTATATAAAGCAAGAAATCCCATGATTTACACCGTATTTTCAACGGTCAATCGTGGGATTTTACTTGGTGCGATGGAAGGGACTCGAACCCCCGGCCTACTGATTCGTAGTCAGTCACTCTATCCAGCTGAGCTACCAACGCATACGTTCCGGTCGGAACATGATGTATTTTATCACGCAGAGTCGGGTTTGTCAACAGGTTTTTTGAATTTTTTCGATTCTTTTTTGAATAGAGCGTCTTTCCGGACTTTTTTCTATATCATATCAAAGGGCCCATCAGTCCTCCTGTGCGAGGCGCTGGGCGATCTTCACGCCGGTGGGCGTGGCGGCAAGGCCGCCCTGGCCGGTCTCGCGCAGGTCCGGGGAGAGCAGACTGCCCACGCGGCCCATGGCGTCAATGACCTCGTCGCAGGGGATAGCATAGTCCACCCCGGCCAGCGCCATATTGGCGCAGGACACGGCGTTCACGGCACCCACTACGTTGCGCTTGACGCAGGGCACTTCCACCAGGCCCGCCACAGGGTCGCACACCAGGCCCAGCAGATTGCCCAGCGCCATGGCAGCAGCGGCGGCGCACTGTTCCGGTGTGCCGCCCTTCAGGCTGCACAGGGCAGCGGCGGCCATGGCGCTGGCAGCGCCCACCTCGGCCTGACAGCCGCCCTCGGCACCGGCCAGCGTGGCCCGGGCTGCAATGACCTGCCCGAAGCCTGCTGCCACATAGAGAGCCTCACAGACGACCTCTTCGTCCGCTTCTCCGGCGCGGGCCAGCGGCAGCAGCACCGCCGGGAGCACGCCGCAGCTGCCCGCCGTGGGGGCTGCCACGATCCGCTTCATGCAGGCGTTGCACTCGGCGGTCTTGAGGGCCTCGGCGGTCACCGCGGACAGGTAATCGCCGCCCAGCAGCTTTCCTTCTTTGTGAGCCTGTTCCACCTTGGCGGCATCGCCGCCGGAAAGCCCGCTGCGGCTGCGCTGGGCCGGGTCGTACTCCCGGCTGGTGGCCTGCATCACCTGCCACAGGTGGTGCATGGCCGCACGGCTCTGCTCCTCGGTCAGGCGGCTCTCATCCAGGTCGCTGCGCAGCACGGCTTCGGCCAGCGTGATCTTCTGGCTGCGGGCGGCCGCCAGCATCTCTTCACAGGACAAAAACGACACGGCTCATTCCTCCATTCCTTCCGGCTCGTCCACATTCAGGCAGGTGACCTTGAGCAGGCCCGGCATCACGGCCAGCTGCTGTTCCAGCGTGTGGGGGATGTGGGAGTCGCATTCCAGCACCATGACCGCGTAGCGGCCCACCGCCGCCCGGAACACCTGCATGGACGCAATGTTGATGCGCCGCAGCGCCAGCGACATGGTCACCTCGGCGATGCAGCCGGGGGTGTCCTCGTTGTGGATGATCAGGGTGTTGCTGTCGCCGCCGAAGTCGGCGGGCACCCCGTCGATCTCGGTGACCCGGATGCGTCCGCCGCCCACCGACGCGGCCTTGAGCGACAGCTCCCGGCCGCTGCGGGCGGTAAGACGGAGCATCGCCGTATTGGGATGGGCGCTGCGCAGCTCCACCGGGTGGATCGTAAAGGTCATGCCCTGTTCCTCTGCCAGTGCAAAGCTGTCCGGCAGGCGGGGATCATCCGGGCGCAGGCCCAGCAGGCCCGCCACCAGCGCCCGGTCGGTGCCGTGGCCCTTGCCGGTGGTGGCAAAGCTGCCGTACAGGCCGATGTCCGCCTTTGCCGGCACCTCGCCCAGCAGCTTCTGGGCCGTGTAGCCGATCCGCGCGGCACCGGCGGTATGGCTGGAGGACGGCCCGATCATCACCGGGCCCAGAACGTCGAAAAGTCGCATGACATCTACATCCTTTCTCTGTCCCGCCGGGGGAGGGCGGGGCAAAAATACCGGAATGGCATATTTTATGATTTTTATTATACCGCTTTTCGCTATCTTGTGCTATAATAACTTTACTATATGTTTGAAAATGCGTCCTGGCAGGGACACAGGGGCCGGGCCGGACATGCCGCAGGGCATGGTGCGCAGCCCGGTATTCCCCTGCAGAGGACAACACGGAGGGTAAATCCTATGAAACTGGTAAGCGTGGAAACTCCTGAAAAGAGCGTCTGCAAAATGACCTTCAGCGCCACCGCCGAAGAACTGGAAGCCGCATCCAACGCGGTGTATGAGCGCACCCGCGCCAACTATACGATCAAGGGCTTTGAAAAAGGCGAGGCCGACCGTGCCCAGATCGAGGCCGACCGCGGTGAGCACACCTTCTGGTACGACGCCATCAACGACCTGATGGACAAGGACGTGCCCGCACTGTACGACGCTGCGCTGGCCGAGCACGGCTTCCACCCGGTGGACGAGCCCAGCTACGACCTGGTGAGCGTGAAAAAGGACGAGGGCTTTGTAGCCACCGCCACCGTGGCCCTGCAGCCGGAGCTGAACCTGACCCAGACCACCGGTTTTGTGGTGGAGTGCGTCACTCCCGCCGTGACCGACAAGGAGATCGACGTGGTGCTGGAGCGCCGCCGCAATGCCGCCGCCGAGCTGGTGCCCCACAAGGGCCCGGCCGTGAAGGGCAACGTGGTGCACATGGACTTTGAGGGCCTGCTGGACGGCGTGGCCTTCCAGGGCGGCACCGCACAGAACCAGTCCGTGCAGCTGGGCAGCGGCCGCATGATCCCCGGCTTTGAGGACGGCATCCTGGGCCACAAGGCAGGCGACGAATTCGACATCCACGTCACCTTCCCGGAGCGCTACCATGCAAAGGACCTGGCCGGCAAGGCTGTGGTGTTCAAGATCAAGCTGCACGACGTGTGCGTGCGCCAGCTGCCTTCCATGAACAGCGACTTTGCCAAGAAAGTGGGCGGCGTGGACACCATGGAAGAGTTCCGCGAGAAGGTGCGCAAGCAGCTGTACGACGGCCGTCACGGCGGTGCACTGAACCGCGCCAAGGATCAGGTGCTGGCCAAGCTGGCCGACGCCGCTGAGGGCGAGCTGCCCAGCGTTCTGGTGGAGAGCACCTACCAGCAGGAGATGCAGAACGTGCAGCAGCAGCTGCAGATGCAGCGCATGACCCTGAACAGCTATCTGAGCCAGATCCACGAGACCCGTGAGAGCTTTACCGCCAAGCTGCACGCCGGTGCCGAGAAGAACACCCGTGCCCGCATGGCTCTGCTGCAGATCGCACAGCAGGAAAATCTGGTGCCCACCGACGAAGAGATCGACAAGATGATCGCCGAGCGTGCCGAGCGCACCAAAAAGACCGTGGAGGAGATCCGCGAAAAGACCAACATCCCCGCTCTGAAGCGCACCGAGGCCATCCGCCGCGCTGCCGACTGGGTGATCGAGCGCTCCACCATCGAGGAAAAGTAAATCCGTAAAAACCAAAACCGCCTGTGCCGACGCACAGGCGGTTTTGGTTTTTGGAAAGATTCTTTTATGCCAGCAGCTTGAAGCCCATGATGACGATGCCCAGCACCACCAGCACGACACCGGTGGCACGGTTCAGAGTCTTGGGGGTGGCCTTGTTGGCAAACACGGCCGCAATGCGGGCCCACAGCAGGGTGAACACCACACACAGCACCCAGACGCCCCAGTCCGGCGCACCGCCGATCATGAAGTGGGAGACTGCACCGGTGAGGGCGGTGAAAGTCATGATGAACACGCTGGTGCCCACAGCCGTCTTGAGCTCATAGCCCAGCACGCTGGTGAGGATGAGCAGCATCATCATGCCGCCGCCCGCACCGATGAATCCGCAGATGAAGCCGATGAGCATGCCGCACACCACCGACTGCACCGCACGCTTCTGGGGGCTGACCCCCTCCATGGCCTCCTTGGTGGTCATGACAGGCCGCACGATGAACTTGACGCCCAGCAGGAAGGTCATGAACACCGAGAAGCCGCCCATGGTGGCAGAGGGCACCTTGCTGGCCACCCAGCTGCCCACCACCGTAAAGGCCAGGACACTGACCATCATGATGAGGCCGTTTTTGATATCCAGGTTCTTATTTTTATGGTAGGTGTAGGCGGACACCGCACTGGCCAGCACATCGGAGGAAAGGGCAATGCCCACCGCCATATAGGGGTCCATGTGCAAAAAGGTGATGAGCATGGGGCTGATGACCGCCGCCGCGCTCATGCCGGCAAAGCCGGTGCCAAGGCCGGCCCCCATGCCGGCAAAAAAGGTGACCAGAACAGGAAACAACACGTTCATCTCATGCATTCTCCTTTAAGATATCGTCCAGATTTTTCCCGATGATTTCCATGGTCCGGAAAAAGGCCTCCCGGGTCGGCTCGTCGGTGTTGGTCAGCAGCCGCGCAAAGAACGCATTCTGCACCGCGCGGCCCCGCTCGATGACCGGGCGGGCCTTTTCGGTGCAGAGCAGCTCGGTCTTGCGGCGGTCGCCCGCAACGGCGCGCCGTTCCAGATACCCTTCCTTCACCAGCCGGTCTACATTCATCGACACCAGATTTGCCTTGATATGGCGGAACTCCACGATGTCGCTGGCCGTTCTGCGGTCCGGGTTGTTGGCAAGGAACATCAGGATATCAAAGGCCGTCTGCGGCAGCTTCAGCTCCTGACACAGGGGCTTGCAGACCGCATTGTAGGCCTGCGCGGTCTTGATGGCAAATTCCATGTTCGGATTCACGCCGAGTTCTCCTTTCATTTTTGAATCATTCATTTTTGAAGTATTATAGTGCAGCCGCCGGAGATTGTCAAGGGGGGGGGCGGGAGACGAACCCTCTCCATCACGGCTTACGCCGTGCCACCTCCCCCGAAAGGGGGAGGTCTATTACAGCTAACCGATCGATGAATAAAAGCTCCCCCCTCGGGGGAGCTGGCAAATCCGCAGGATTTGACTGAGAGGGTTCCCAAAACCCACAAAAAGGGACAGCGGAAAGCCTCCGGGCCTTTCGCTGTCCCTTTTATAACCTTTTATATTGTCTTAGAACACCAGCACGGCCACAAGCCGCACCAGCAGGGCGCAGACCCAGGCCACAACGCACTGGTTCACCACCATAATGGTGGCCCACTTGCCGCCAAGTTCCCGCTTGACTGCGGCCACAGCCGCAATGCAGGGGGTGTACAGCAGGCAGAACACCAGCAGGGGAGCCGCCTGTGCCGGGGTCAAAGCCGCCGACAGGGCGGCGGTGGAACCAAAGAGGATCAGCAGGGTGGATACCACGCTCTCCTTGGCCATAAAGCCGGTGATGAGGGCCGTGGACACCCGCCAGTCCGCAAAGCCCAGGGGCGCAAACAGCGGGGCGATATCGCCGGCGATCTGTGCCAGGATGCTGTCCTGCGGGTAGGCCGTCAGGCTGAGCTGCAGGTCAAAGTTCTGCAAAAACCAGATGACGATGGTGGCCGCAAAGATGACCGTAAAGGCTTTCTGCAGGAAGTCGCGGGCCTTTTCCCACAGCAGCTGGGCCACGTTTTTCAGGCCGGGCAGGCGGTAGTTGGGCAGCTCCATCACAAAGGGCACCGCCTCGCCCTGGAACACGGTGCTCTTGAGCAGCAGCGCCGCCAGCACGCCCACCACGATGCCGCCAAAGTACAGCAGCACCATGACAAGGCCCGCATAATCCGGGAAGAACGCCGCCGCAAACAGGCTGTAGATGGGGAGTTTGGCCGAGCAGCTCATGAACGGGGTGAGCAGGATGGTCATCTTGCGGTCCCGCTCCGAGGGCAGGGTACGGCTGGCCATGACGCCGGGCACCGTGCAGCCAAAGCCGATGAGCATGGGCACGATGCTGCGGCCGGACAGGCCGATGCGGCGCAGCAGTTTGTCCATCACAAAGGCCACGCGGGCCATGTAACCGGTGTCCTCCAGCATGGACAGGAAGAAGAACAGCACCACGATGATGGGCAAAAAGCTCAGCACGCTGCCCACGCCGGTAAAAACACCGTCAATGATCAGGGAATGGATCGCTTCGTTGATGTTCCAGTTGGTCAGCAGGGTGTCCACCGCACCGGTCAGGGCGTCGATGCCGGCTTCCATCAGGTTCTGGAAGAACAGGCCGATGACGTTGAAGGTGAGGTAGAACACCAGACCCATGATGGCGATAAACGCCGGGATGGCAGTGTACTTGCCGGTGAGGAACTTGTCGATGCGGTTGGAGCGCAGCTGCTCCTTGCTCTCGTGGGGCTTGACCACCGTCTGGGCCACCAGCTCCTGAATGAAGGAGAAGCGCATATCCGCAATGGCGGCAGCGCGGTCCAGGCCGCGCTCCTGCTCCATCTGCACGATGATGTGCTCGATCATCTCTTTTTCGTTCTGGTCCAGCTTCAGGGCTTCCTCAATGCGGTGGTCGCCCTCCACCAGCTTGGTGGCGGCAAACCGCACCGGGATGCCCGCCGCCTTGGCATGGTCCTCGATGAGGTGGATGATGCCGTGGATGCAGCGGTGCACCGCGCCGCCGTGGTCATCCTCGCTGCAGAAGTCCATGCGGCCGGGCCGCTCCTGATATTTTGCCACATGCACAGCATGGTCCACCAGCTCGTCCACGCCCTCGTTTTTGGCGGCAGAGATGGGGATGACCGGGATGCCCAGCATGGATTCCATCTTGTTGATGCGCACCGTGCCGCCGTTGCCGCGCATCTCGTCCATCATGTTCAGGGCCAGCACCATGGGGGTGTCCAGCTCCATGAGCTGCATGGTCAGGTAGAGGTTGCGCTCGATGTTGGTGGCATCCACGATGTTGATGATGCCGGTGGGCTTTTCGCCGATGATGAATTGGCGGGTGACGATCTCCTCGCTGGAATAGGGGGACATGGAGTAGATGCCCGGCAGGTCGGTGACCTCGGTCTCCGGGTGGCCCTTGATGGCACCGCTCTTGCGGTCCACCGTCACGCCCGGGAAATTGCCCACATGCTGGTTGGAACCGGTGAGCTGGTTGAACAGGGTGGTCTTACCGCAGTTCTGGTTGCCAGCCAGCGCAAAGGTGAGGGTCCTGTCCTCGGGCAGGGGATTCTCCCCCTTTTTAATGTGGTATTTTCCGCCCTCGCCAAGGCCGGGGTGATCCACCATTTTATCATCTGCCGGAGCCGCCGACATTGCCGGGGCCTTTTCGGTGGGGGTGATGCCGATCTGCGCGGCATCGTCCAGCCGGAGGGTCAGCTCGTAGCCATGGATGCGCAGCTCCATGGGGTCGCCCATAGGAGCCAGCTTGACCAGCGTGACCTCCACCCCCGGGATCAGGCCCATATCCAGAAAATGCTGGCGCAGTGCGCCGCTGCCGCCGACGGTATCCACAACAGCACTTTTTCCGATCTGCAATTCTTTTAATGTCATAAGATCGACCTTCTCATTTTATCCACTGTCAACGTGTGTTAGTTTGTGTTAACAATAGTAATATAGGCTAACTTTGCGCGGTTGTCAATAGATAATATGGGGGAGATGCCTGCAAATCGAACCCTCTCAGACTCACTTTGTTCGCCAGCTCCCCCGAAGGGGGAGCTTTATTTGTGCTGACCGGAAGAAGCCAAGAAGCTCCCCCCTCGGGGGAGCTGGCATCGCGCAGCGATGACTGAGAGGGTTCGGCTTTTGGCATGGCGGCACAGTTTCCGGTTGAATTGCGAAGTGCACGGTTTCACCAGAGGCTCCCTCCCCGAGAGAGCCGGCAAAGTCGTCAGGTTTTGGCTGAGGGAGCTCACGCAAAAAAGCCGTGCACCCTCTTTTTCAGAGAATGCACGGCTTTGAAAGTTTATGCGTTTACTTCACAGTGTGGTAGCCATCGGGGTTGTTCTTCTGCCAGTTCCAGCTGTCGGCACACATTTCCTCGATGCCGTATTCCGCCACCCAGCCAAGCTCGTTCTTTGCCTTGGTGGGGTCTGCATAGCACTCGGCAATGTCGCCGGGGCGGCGCGGGTCGATCACATAGGGGATCTCCTTACCGCAGGCCTTGGAGAATGCGTGGATCACATCCAGCACGCTGTAGCCCTTGCCAGTGCCCAGATTGCAGATGAACAGGCCGCAGTTCGTTTCCAGCTTCTTGATGGCGCACACATGGCCGCGGGCCAGATCCACCACGTGGATGTAGTCGCGCACGCCGGTGCCGTCCGGGGTGGGATAGTCGTTGCCAAAGACATGCACCTTTTCCAGCTTGCCCACGGCCACCTTGGCGATATAGGGCATGAGGTTATTGGGGATGCCGTTGGGGTCCTCGCCGATGAGGCCGGACTTGTGCGCACCAATGGGGTTGAAGTAGCGCAGCAGGGCCACGTTCAGGCTGGGGTCAGCCTTGCACACATCCTGCAGGATGCGCTCGGTGAACACCTTGGTCGTGCCGTAGGGGTTGGTGGTGGCACCGGTGGGGAAGTCCTCGGTGATGGGCACGCTGGCGGGGTCGCCATAGACGGTTGCGGAAGAGCTGAACACGAAGTTGTGGCAGTTGTGATGGCGCATCACGTCCAGAATGACCAGCGTGCAGTTGAGGTTGTTGTAATAGTATTCAATGGGCTTGGAAACACTCTCGCCCACGGCCTTGTAGGCTGCAAACTGGATCACAGCAGTAATGTCCGGGCACTCAGAGAAGATGTGCTCCACATCCTCGTGCTTGGTCATATCTGCCTTGTAAAAGCGGAAGTCCTTGCCGGTGATCTGCTTGATGCGGTCCAGCACCACCGGAGATGCATTGTAATAGTTATCTGCCACAACAACGTCGTAGCCAGCGTTCAGCAGTTCGATGCAGGTGTGGCTGCCGATATAACCGGCGCCGCCGGAAACCAAAATTGCCATAGCCTAGTACCTCTCTCACTCATTTACATTACAGTTGATGCCGGCATTCCCCGGCCTTGCCTAAAGAATACCGCTTTTATGGCTCAGAATCAAGGGATGCGTCTTCTATTTAGATGAATTTTTGTTGCATCTTTGTTTTTGAGATTTTGATTTAAAAACGTTTTTTGGCATTTTGTCATGGATAAAAGGCACGGTTTGTGCAAAACATAGAAATGGGGACGGGAGAACCCTCTCAGTCACGGCTTACGCCGTGCCAGCTCCCCCCTTTTGTCGCTGCGCGACATCTTCCCCCGGCCGGGGGAAGTCTTTCCTCTCAGGGGGAGCTTTATTCGCGCTGACCGGAAGATTCCAAAAAGCTCCCCCTTCGGGGGAGCTGGCTGCGACCATCGGGAGCAGGCTGAGAGGGTTCTCGCCGTAGGCGGCTGGGGGAGTTCTCCTCCTGCCACGCAAAAAACGTCTGCCGGAGCAGACGTTTTTGTGTGGTGCATCATTTTTTACAATTTTCCGCACTGCTTGCCAGTGAAAAAGCGCAGGGTGGTGGTGGCGCGGAACACCTTGCCTGCCCGCAGCACTGTGGTGGGGAACTCCGGGTGGGAAGGGCTGCAGGGGTAGTGCTGGGTCTCCAGCGCAAAGCCGCCGTACTTCTGCATGGGCACGCCGCCCTTGCCGGGGGTGGGGCAGTCCTGCAAAAAGTTTCCGGTGTACAACTGGATGCCCGGCTGGGTGGTGTACAGCTTCATGCTGATGCCGGTCTTTTCACTGGTGACCCATGCGCAGATGCTCTGGCTGGAGCCGCGGGCGCGGTCGATCACAAAGCAGTGGTCGTAGCCACCGCCCACCATGGTGGTCTGGGCAAAGCCGGTGTCGATATCCCGGCCAATGAGCTTTCCCTCGGTAAAATCCATGGGGGTGTTTGCCACCGGCAGAATGGCACCGGTGGGGCAGGTCTGATTGTTTCCTTCCAGATAGTTGGAGGCATAGATGCGCAGCTTCTGGCCCAGAATATCGCCCTCACCGTTCAGGTTGAAGTAGCTGTGGTTCGTGAGGTTCACGATGGTATCCGCATCCGAAGAGACGCGGTAATCCATGCGGAAGGTATTGTCCTCGGTGAGGGTATAGCGCACCGCCAGCTTCAGGTTGCCGGGGAAGCCGTCCTCACCGTCCGGGCTCTCGGCCTCCATCAGCAGGGTGTCGCCAAAGGCCTTCACCCGGTACAGTTTGCGCGAAAAGCAGCCGTGCAGATGGTTGGGGCCGTTGTTGGCTTCCAGCTGGTAGGTCTTGCCGCCCACGCTGAAGGTGGCATTCTCGATGCGGTTTGCATAGCGGCCCACGAACGCGCCGCAGCAGGTGCTGCCGGAGGACGTGAAGTCATCCTCATAATCTGCCATGGTGTCGTGGCCCAGCACGACATCCACCGGGCCGTTCTTGGCCGGAACGATGATGTTTTTAATGATGCATCCGTAGTCCAGAACGCTCACCGTCAGGCCGCCGGGGTTGGAAAGGATGTACTCTGTAACATTTGCGCCCTGTTTGGTCACACCGAAGGGCTTGGAGCGGATCTGTGCCATTGGGCATTCGCCTCCTCAGATTTTACTCGGACATACAGTCAGGCAGACTTCCACTGTATTCTATCTTATTTATGATTATATCACAGTTTTATATCTTTGTGGGGAACGGATTTTAGAATTTGCATCCAATTTTTCCAGCTATTTTTTGTTGAAATTATTCAGTTGGCGGGGCATGTAACCGGAAAGAGGAGCTTCCCGCGCAGAGCGTTTTCGCGTGGATCAAGTTTCATGCCTTTTGTAAAAAGCATTACCGCCGGGTACGTTCTCTTTTGCGTGCCAAAAGAGAACCAGAAAAGCACCCGCTACTTTCGAGGCGCGGGAGGCACGAACTAGGGGCTGCTCGCCCCTAGTGACCCCAAAGCTGTTGGGCTCCATACAAAAAATCCAAGCCGCTCCGCTAAAGGATTTTTTGTGTTCCGCCGATTTTGAGTCGCTTGCGCGACGAGCCGTGCGGATAAGCTTGTGCATTTTCTGCTGCGCGAACGCTTCCGCAGGGAGCCGGCGCTGCAAGATGCCGCTGCCCGCCACGATTCTTTCCCGTGAAAAAAGAAAGCCGGAAATCCGCAGATTTCCGGCTTTCTTTCGTTAGGAAATGATAGTTCCGCTAAATATGGCCAGAGCATCAGCGGAGGCCATTTTGATCGTGGGACGCAGAGGGCGCACCTGCCGACCTACGCCGCACTTTTTCTTTGCAAAAAGATGTGCTATACTACAAAATAAGAGAGTATGCGGCAGCGTGCCGCGCAAACAAAATGGAGGAAACTGCTATGGAAGCATCCAAGGTCTATTATACAGATTTCCGCTGTCCCGTGGGCACCAGCCTGCTGGACAAGCTGCGCCGCGTGTGCATCGCCGCCGGGATCAAGGATATTGATATGGATGGCAAGTTCGTTGCCATCAAGATGCATTTCGGTGAGCTGGGCAATCTGGCATTCCTGCGCCCCAACTACGCCAAGGTGGTGGCCGACCTGTGCAAGGAGCAGGGCGGTCTGCCGTTTCTGACCGACTGCAACACCCTGTATCCGGGCAGCCGCAAGAACGCACTGGAGCACCTCACCTGTGCCCAGCTGAACGGCTTCTGGCCCATGACCACCGGCTGTCAGGTCATCATTGCGGACGGCCTGCGCGGCACCGATGAAGCAGAAGTTCCGGTGCCGAACGGCGAATACTGCAAGACGGCAAAGATCGGCCGCGCCATCATGGATGCAGATATCTTTATCAGCCTGACCCATTTCAAGGGCCACGAATCCACCGGCTTCGGCGGTACTCTCAAGAACATCGGCATGGGCTGTGGCTCCCGCGCAGGCAAGATGATACAGCACGCCGCCGGACACCCGGAGGTGCAGCAGAGCCTGTGCCGCGGCTGCCACCGCTGCGCCAAGGAGTGCGGCTCCGATGCCATCACCTATGATGCAAACAACAAGGCCGTCATTGATCAGACCAAGTGCAAGGGCTGCGGCCGCTGCATCGGTGCCTGCAACTTTGACGCTATCTATTCCCAGTGCGACAGCGCCAACGAGATGCTGGACCGCAAAATGGCCGAGTACGCGGCTGCCGTATGCGCAGGCCGTCCCTGCTTCCATGTTTCTCTGGTGCAGGACATCAGCCCCAACTGCGACTGCCACTGCGAGAACGATGCTCCCATCCTGCCGGATATCGGCATCTTTGCGTCCTTTGACCCGGTGGCGCTGGATCAGGCCTGCGCGGACGCCTGCCTGAATGCACAGCCGCTGCCGAACAGCCAGCTGGGCCAGAACCTTGCAAAGCCCGGCTGGAACTGCCACCACGACAACTTCAAGGATTCCAACCCCAATATCGAGTGGAAGGCCACGCTGGAGCAGGCCGAAAAGATCGGCATGGGCACCCGCCAGTATGTGCTTAAGAAGCTCTGATGCTGCAGGCGGCCCCGGCCTTTTCCGCAAAAACAAAAAGAAGCTGACCAGCCCGGTCAGCTTCTTTTTATGTTGGGTTCACTGGCCCGCTGCGGGCACGCAGTCGTCCAGCACGGTCTGCAGGGCCTGCCAGTTCTTCAGGGTGCAGCCGGGCAGGGTGTCCGGGTCAAGGCCGGCATCCTCAATGCGGCCAGCCATGCTGTCCTTGTCGCTCAAAAGGCTCAGCGCGTCCGGCTCGATCATCGTCCAGGCTTCGGCAAAGCTTTCCTGCTCATCAGCGTCCAGTGTGTCGTACCAGCTGTAGAAAGCTTCCTGCACGGCTTCCGGGGTGCGGGAGGCAAGGCGGGCGTTTTCTGCCCACTGCAGCAGGGATGCCGCTGCGATCACCGATTTGAGCGAGCAGCCGGAAACACCCGGCCCCCAGCCCAGACAAGGCTCAAAGGCGGCAGCGGTGCCGGTGATGGAGAAGATGGAGTTCTCGTCAAAATCGCCGGGGTTCAGGCCGGAGGTGTCGGCCCGGGTGGTGGAATCAGGCAGGTCTTCGCCGGAAGCAGCGGAGCTTGCAGAACTGCTGGCAGAGCTTGGCGCTTCGGAACTGCTGGCGGTTGAGCCGCCGCAGCCTGCCAGAATGCTGCAGGCCAGCGCTGCGCAGAGCAGCAGCGAGAGGATGCGGGCATATCTCAATTTCATAGTAGTGTCCTCCTTGAGCGGTGCCGCAGCCGGGCCGCAGCACTTCAAAACGATACACCTTAAGTATACGTTCTGCCGCGGCGGTTGTCAATCGGACAGCGCAGAACGAATTTCAAGCGGGAAATATGCACACTGCACAAAGAAGAAACGCATTTTTGGGAACTTTGCATTCTTGACATTTTTTGCAAAAATCGGTTGACTACAAGTATAGTGTCTGCCCACGTCAGCCGGAAAGGAAGGAAACGCCCATGAAGCACCGCATCACAGCCGCATTGGAGCGGTTCTCCCGCGCAATGCTGGCACCGCTGAGCTATCTTTCGGCGGCGGGCCTGCTGCTGGTGGTGGGCGCACTGCTTACCAGTGCGCCGCTGGCCGGGGTGCTGCCCTTTTTGCGGTGGGAGCCGGTGCAGCTGGCGGGCGGGATCATTTACAAATGCCTCACGGCGGTCATTTCAAATCTGAGCGTGCTGTTCTGCACCGGTCTTGCGGCGGCGCTGGCAAAGCGGGAAAAGCATCAGGCGGCGTTCATCGCCCTGATGAGCTATCTTGTCTACCTGACAGCGGGCAATGTAACGCTGACCGAGTTGGGCCTGCTGGCGCAGCCGGATGCGCTTACCGGCCTGTACAGCGCAGGCCAGACCATGGTGCTGGGCATCCAGACTGTGGACACCGGCGTGTTCGGCGGCATTCTGCTGGGCCTGCTCACCGCCTTTGTGTATGACCGCACCTGCGAAAAAGCCCACCGCGGCATTCTGGGCGGTGTGTTCTCCGGTGTGCGGTGGTCCTTTGCCTGCGTGGCGGCACTGGCGGCGGTGCTGGGCTTTGGGGCCTGCTTTGTCTGGCCGCCTATCCAGAAGGCCATTGCGGCCGTCACCGGCTTCATTGCCGCTTCCGGCAATATCGGGTTGTTTTTGTACGGCTTTCTGGAACGGCTGCTCATCCCTACAGGGCTGCATCATCTGGTGTATATGCCGTTCCAGTTCTCGCAGCTGGGCGGTCAGCTTATGGTGGGCAGCGTCACCTATACCGGTGCCTATGTGGTCATGATGACCGAATATAACCTCGGCCTGCCGTTTTCGGATGGCATCGTGTGGATGTACACCGGCTTTACAAAGACCTTCGGCTACTTTGGCATTGTGGCGGCATTCATCTTCTGTGCCCGACGGGGCAGCCGCAAAAAGACTGCCCTTCAGCTGCTGCCGCTGGCCTTTACGGCATCGCTGGCTTCCATTACGGAGCCGCTGGATTTTCTGTTCTGCTTCTCGGCACCGGTTTTGTGGCTGGCGCACGCAGCCATCTCCGGCAGCTTCATCGTGCTGCTGCACCTGTGCGGAGTCACGGCGTTTACCTCGAACCTTCTGGGGTCGCTTGTGATGAACCTTTCCGCTGGTGCGGCCCGCACGAACTACCCGGTGCTGTATCTGCTGGGCCTTGCCCAGATCGCGGTGTATTTTGTGGTGTTCACTGTGCTCATCAAGGCGCTGGACCTGCCCACACCGGGCCGCCGCCCGGAAGAGCCGTCCCGGCCGGAAAAGGCCCTGCCGCTGGACGAGCAGGGAATAGAAAAGCTCATTGCGGCCTTTGGCGGGCGGGAGAACATCCGCACGGTGGACAACTGCTTTACCCGCCTGCGTGTCACGGTGAACGACCCGGCCTTCGTCAAGGAGCAGGCCCTGAAAGCCCTGCCCTGCAGCGGTGTGGTGCAAAGCGGCTGCGATGTGCAGATCGTGTACGGCATCCGCGCGCCGGAGGTGCGGCAGGCGGTGGAGCGGCGGCTGAACAGGGTGGTCTGTTGACCTTTGGCGGACGGGCAACTATAATAGGGAAAAAGCGGCTTCCTGTGCAGAGCGAAAGGATTTTTTGTGTTCCACCGATTTATAGTCGCTGCGCGACGGCGATAAGCCGACAGCAGCAACATGCCGTTTCCCGTTACGACTTTTCCCGTGAAAAAGTAACTCCGAAACGACCGCAGTCGTTTCGGAGTTACAAATTTAAAAATAATATTTCCGCTGATATTGCCAAAGCGAACGCGTCGGCAATTTTAAATCGTCCGGCGGCTGAAAGGATACACATGCAAGAACAAGCAGTTTTTACGCAAAAAACAGAGCCTGTACCGCCAACCGGCCGCTTTGCCCCCAGCCCCAGCGGGCGGCTGCATCTTGGCAATCTGGCCTGCAGCCTGTTGGCGTGGCTCAGCGCAAAAAGTCAGGGCGGGCGTATCGTGCTGCGCATTGAGGATCTGGATGCCGAGCGCTGCCCGCGCATCTATGCTGACCTGCTGGAACAGGATCTGGACTGGCTGGGCCTTGCGTGGGACGAGGGCGGCAGCACCGGCGGGCCGAACGGCCCCTATTACCAGAGTGAGTGTGCGGAGATCTACACCGCAAGCTACAAAAAGCTGGAAGAGCGCGGCCTTGTGTACCCGTGTTTTTGCTCCCGCGCCCAGCTGCACGCGGCCAGCGCGCCCCATACCTCGGACGGCAACGTGGTCTATCCGGGCACCTGCCGCGGCCTGACCGCTGCCGAAATTGAGGAAAAACGCAAAAAGAAGGCCCCTGCCTATCGTCTGATGGTGCCGGACGAGGACATCACATTTGTGGATGGCTGCATGGGCCCGCACACCGAAAATCTTTTGCACGACTGCGGTGATTTCTACCTGCGCCGGGCGGATGGCGTGTTCGCCTATCAGTTGGCCGTGGTGGTGGACGATGCCCGCATGGGCGTTACCGAAGTGGTGCGCGGTGCAGACCTGCTTTCGTCCACGGCACGGCAGCTGTATTTGTACCGCCTGCTGGGCCTGCAGGCACCGGGGTTTGCCCACTGCCCGCTGCTGCTGGCCCCGGATGGGCGGCGACTCTCCAAGCGCGACGGCGACCAGAGTCTGGAAAACCTGCGGGAAAAGTATACCGCGCAGGAGATCGTGGGCAAGCTTGCCTACACCTACGGCCTGCAGCCGGAGCCTGCGCCCCGCACACCGGAAAGCCTGATCAAAGACTTTTCCTGGGCAAAGGTGCCAAAGCAGGATGTCTGCCTGCCGGAGGATCTGTTCTGAACAAAAAAAGATGCGCTGTCCCCCAATGACAGCGCATTTCTTTTTTATAGAGATTCAGATGCGGCGCATCTGCGGCAGATCGTTGGTGTCCATCATACGGTTGAACGCGGTATCCAGTGCCAGCGCCAGCAAAGCGCCCAGCGCTGCATCGATGCAGCTGTGCTGCTTGAGCAGCATGGTGGAGCATACAATGGAGATGCACAGCACATCAGCGGCCGGGCGCATCCAGCGGAACCGGGGCTGCTCAAAGATGCGGCAGCGGTGATAGGCCAGCATCAGCGTGACCGAGTTGAACACATGGATGGACGGGCAGACATTGATGGGTGTGTCGGTGCTGTACAGGAACCGCACCGCACGGGCGAAGATGTCTGTGCCCGGCACATAGCAGGGGCGCAGATTCAGCCCGGTGGGCAGGATCACGTAGCAGGCCAGCGCAATGGTCATACCGCTGAACAGCGGCATACACAGCCGCCAGAAGTCCTCCCGAGGTGCCTTCCACAGAAGGAAGAACAGGGTGAACGGGATCCACAGAAACCATGCAAAATAGGGGATGACCGCATATTTGCAGAAGGGAATCAGATCGTCCAGCCGGCAGTGCACGAGGATGTGCGGCATATGGATCTGGGTGTTCAGGAAATTGAATGCGGAAAGATAAAGTATGAGATACAGCGCCATGAAGCAAAGCGGATGGCGCGAAAACCAACTGCGTTTCATTGAAAAAGCCTCCTTTTTGCAGAAGTGAAAGCTCTTAGCACTGTGAAATTATACGCTGGGAATGTGACAAAAACAAGAATGAAAGCAGACAACATTGCTGAAAAACAAATAAATTATTTGTGCGTATTGCGTAAAAAAGAGCCTGCCTTCGCGGCAGGCTCTTATAAAATGCAGAGGAAAGATTCAGATGACCTGCTGTTCCAGCCACTTGCCGCGCACGAAGCGTACAAAGAAGCACAGGGAGCGGAACGCCCAGTCCAGATACATGCCCATCCAGATGGCCAGCAGGCCGCCGTGGAAGGCCAGCACACACAGGTAGCAGAAGCCCACCCGGAAGGCCCACATGGACACGATGCTCACGGTCATGGTAAAGCGGGCATCGCCTGCCGCACGCAGGATGTTGGGCATGGTAAAGCTGGAAGGCCAGATGAACAGCGAAACGATGTTGAACCACACCATCACTTCCAGCGCCATGGCGTAGGCTTCCGGCGAGAGGTTGAACAGGCCCAGTGCAAATTTGTTGGCAAACAGGAAGGCCGAAAGGTTCATGAACCATGCGCCGCAGTAGGCAAACAGCATCAGGCGGCGGGAGTAATACACGGCCTGATCTTTTTCGCCTGCGCCAAGGCACTGGCCCACCACGGTCAGCGCAGCCATGCCCACGGCGTTGGCCGGGATGTTCAAAAAGGTGGTGGTGGTGTTTGCCACGGCGTTGGCCGCAATGGCGGCGGTGCCCAGAGTGGAGGTCAGGCTGGAAACGGACAGCTTGCCGATCTGGAACATGCCGTTTTCAATACCGGCAGGGATGCCCACCCGCAGGATCTGCTGGATGAGCCGTGCCTTCGGGGCAAGGGCCTGCAGGCCGTCCACCCGCAGCGGGCAGGCGGGCCGCTGCAGCAGGTACAGCACAGCCACGCAGGCAATGGCGCGGGACACAAGGCTGGCCAGTGCGGCACCCATCACGCCCATTTTGAAGCCGTAGATCAGCACGGCGTTGCCGCCAATGTTCACCACATTCATTACAAGGCTGGACATCATGCTGATCTTGCTGTTGCCCTGCGCCCGGAACAGGGCCGCACCGGCGTTGTACAGGCCGATGAACGGGTAGCTCAGGGCCGAGAGCAGGAAGTAGGTCTCGGCATAGCGCATCACGTCCACGTCGATGGAGCCGAAGATGCCGCGCAGGATGGCATGGCGGCCCGCCACCACAACGGCGGCCACCAGCAGGCTGAAGCTGGACAGGATGAACAGGATCTGCGCCGCTGCATTCTTGGCATCCTTTGGCTCCTGCCGGCCGATGTACTGGCTGGTGACCACCGCGCCGCCGGTGGCAAGGGCGCTCATGATCTGGATCATCAGGGTGTTGAAGCTGTCCACAAGGCTCACGCCGGAAACAGCGGCTTCCCCCACCGAGGAGACCATCAGCGTGTCGGCCAGACCGATGGTCACGCTGAGCGCCTGCTCTGCGATCAGCGGCAGCAGCAAGGCAATGAGCTGCTGCCGGGTGAACAGCGGCGGCTTATGGAACGCGGGCGTTTTGGTTGCTGTCATAGGTTCCTCCGTAACGGTGACAAGATACACTTGGATACATGACCTATATCATACAGCAGAACGCGCAGAATTACAAGAGAAAATCTTCTGTCAGGAAAATTCCTGACTGGGGGTCAGGCTGGTGCCGTAATATACGATATAATCATACGGGACGGTCGGCCCGAACACCGTCTTGTCTGGGTACTTCCTCAGCATGTCCGCTTTCAGGTCGGCCGGGGTCTCGGGCACACCGGCGCAGAGCGTATCGGAGCACACGGCATTCCAGAGGCCCGCAGAGAACGAGGTGCAGTTGTAAATGGCCGACCAGTGGTCTGCGTTGGCCAATGCCTGATTTACAGCGTCTAGCTGGCTCTGGTCCAGTGAGACCTGAATGCCGTAAAGATTCTGATAGTAAGAAGCGTTCAGGTAATACTTGTAGTAGCCCTCCAGATTGTACCAGATGCCGGAATGCTCGCAGCGGTTGCCGCGGGTGCTTACGGTGATGGACGTATCCGGCGCAATGAGCAGTCCGCCCACATTGATATCCTGCTCCGAGACATTGGTGATGGTGAGGAAGCTGTGTCCGCTGGTGTTGAGGGGAACATCGCCGTGGTCATCGGCGCGGGCAAAAAGCCGCAGCACCGCAACGGCTCCCTCGGCAGGGGCATCACCGTAGGCCTGCGCAGGGGACTTGTGGTCTGCCTGCGCAAAGTGGTACGGCCCGCCAAAGTTGGTGGTAAAGCCAACGACATTGCGCATCAGGTCGGCAGAACCGGTGACGTCTGTTACCACCTTATCCTCTTTGGAGGCGGGCTGTGCGGCCTTGGGTTCCTGTGCGTAGGCGGGCAGGGCGCACAGGCAGGCCAGCAGCACGCAGCAGGAGAGGATGCGGAAAAACTGTTTTTTCATAGATGCCTCCATTTGTGTTTTTTTTCAGGTAAAGCTTACCGTTTTTTGCAGGGTCTGTCAAGGAATGCGGCAGGCGGAAAAGCCGCGCCGCAGCGTGTTTGTTCCACTTTACCCGTGCAGGCAATTGTGATAAAATAAACCTGAGGTGCACCGCGCTTTGCAGGAGAGGGGAGTGCACTGTGGTAAATGAGATAAGAAATAAAAGGTAAATCAGAACCCAAAGGGGGAACAATATGCCAAAAGCAGCCCATAAGGTGGTCGTGATCGGCCACCGCAACCCGGATACCGACTCCATCTGCTCGGCCATTGCCTATGCAGAGTTGAAAAACAAGACCAGTGATCTGGTCTGTGAGCCCCGCCGTGCAGGCAAAATGAATCAGGAGACCGAGTTCGTGCTCAAAAAGTTCGGGGTAAAGCCCCCGCGCATGTGCACGGACGTGAACCCCAAGATCCGCGATGTGGACTACCGCGAGATGCCCGGCATCCCCGGCTCCACCAGCCTGCGCAAGGCGTGGGAGATCATGCGCGACAAGCAGATCGACACCCTGCCGGTCACCAGCCCGGACAACGAGCTGGAGGGCGTGATCACGGTCAAGGACATCGCCACCGCCAACATGGACGTGTTCGACACCGGCATCCTGGCCAAGAGCCAGACCACCTACCGCAATATTTTGGAAACGCTGGGCGGCACCATGGTGGTGGGCCGCGAGGACGACGTGTGCACCACCGGCCACATCCGCATCGGCACCGCCACGCCCGAAATGCTGGAAAATACCGTGGAAAAAGGCGACATCGTCATCCTGACCAACCGCTACGAAAGCCAGCTGTGCGCCATTGAAAAAGAAGCGTCGCTGCTCATCATCTGCAACGGCTCCAAGGTGGGCCGCACCATCCAGCGCATTGCCGAGGAAATGGGCGTGGCCATCATGTCGGCCCCGGTGGACACCTACGCCGCCGGTAAGCTGATCAGCCAGTGCGCTCCCATCTCCTACTATATGACCCGCAGCGACATCATGAAGTTCACCCTCGTCACCCCGGTGGCAGACGTCACCCGCGTGATGGCCAAGGTGCGCCACCGCTATTTCCCCATCCTGGACGAGGACGGCAAATACTGCGGCATGGTCAGCCGCCGGAACATCATCAATCTGCAAAAACGCCGCATCATCCTGGTGGACCACAACGAGGCCACCCAGGCCGTGGAGGGCTTTGACCAGGCCGAGATCCTGGAGATCATCGACCACCACCGCATCGGCAGCCTGGAGACCAGCGGCCCGGTGTACTTCCGCAACCAGCCGGTGGGCTGCACGGCCACCATCATCACCCAGATGTACGACGAGAACGACGTGGAGATCCCGTCCCAGACCGCAGGCCTGCTGCTGGCGGCCATCCTGTCCGACACACTGGCTTTCCGCAGCCCCACCTGCACCGCAGTGGATGTGAACGCGGCCAACCGTTTGGCCGGCATCGCCGGGGTGGACATCGACGAGTTTGCCAACGAGATGTTCGAGGCCGGTGAAAAGCTGGACGGCAAGACCGCCGAAGAGGTGTTCCTGCAGGACTTCAAGGTATTCATGTGCGGCGACATCCGCTTTGGTGTGGCGCAGGGCAGCTACATGACCCGCAAGAACCTGCTGGCCGCCGAAAAACTGCTGCGCCCCTATCTGGAAGAGGCCCGCAACAAGCAGAATGTGGAGGACATCTACATGCTGCTCACCGATGTGCCCAAGGAGGAGAGCGTGGTCATCAGCGACGGACGCTATGCCGCCGAGGTGCTGGCCGACGGGTTCGACACCCACCCGGCAGAGGACGGCAGCTGGACGCTGCCCGGTGTGGTGAGCCGCAAAAAGCAGTTCATCCCCGCATTGATGACGGCCTATCAGGAATTGTAAGAAGGATGCACCGCACGGTGTGCAGCACATTATATTGCACGCAGTGCGATCCATCATTCCCCAAGAGGTTGCGATGTTTGATTTTCTGAAACAGAAAGACCGCACCCCGCCGGTTTTGCCGGAAGGCACGGTGCGGCGGCACTTTTCCATCTCCGGGCAGGTGCAGGGGGTGGGCTTCCGCTACCGGGCGCGCTACGCGGCCCAGGCGCTGGAGCTGACCGGCTGGGTGGAAAACGAGGACGACGGCAGCGTGACGCTGGAGGTGCAGGGCGACCCGGACAAGTTCCCGGAATTGTTCGCCATGATCCAGCGCAGCGACTATGTGCGTATCACCGACATCCGGCAGAAGGACCTGCCGCCCGACCCCTGGGAACGGGGCTTCTCGGTGCGCGGCTACTGAATCACAGATGCATGCAAAAACGGCGGACGCAAGCGCGTCCGCCGTTTTGCTCTTTCTATCTTCAGCCTGCAATTTTGAGGGGAGAGTTGGCAGTCCAGATGGTGCCGTCCAGCAGCCGGGTCAGCGCCAGCGTTCCGTTGACCGAAACACGGGCCGGGTCCAGCGCGTAGAAGTCGCTTTCCTTCAGGTTATCGGGGTCTGCCGTGGGGCTTATGCCCACCACACAGACCCAGTGCCCATAGGTGTCGCTGGTGGCAATGTGCGGGTAGTTCACCTGGGTCCAGCCGGAGCCGGACAGGTGATACTCGTAAGTAGAGGTGCGGTTGGCGTGTTTGCTCACACCGCTCACCGTGGTGTTTTTCAGGTGCACGATCACCGGCCGTCCGGCCGAGAGCTCGTTGTAAATGGTATGCAGGCAGGCGGACAGGTCCCCGGAATACCCGGTGTAGCCGCCGGCAGACCACACGGCACCGTTGGACCACATGCCGCTGCCGGAGCACACCCGCCCGTCCAGAATGGTGCGGGCGTAGCGCAGTGCATACCAGCTGCATTTGCCGGAGGTCTGGTTGCCGATGGAAAGGATCTGGCTGTGGTCAAAAGTCAGCAGCCGGATGCCGTGTTTTTCCTGTAAGGCGGCGTGGGCGCGGGGCGCGGCAAGAGCAAGCAGCAGCACCAGCGCAAGTGCTGCTGCCGCCAGCTGCCGGGCTGCCCGGGCGGGACAGTGCTGCATGGGGAGATCATCCTTTGCCTGTTATTTTTACGACCTCATTTTAGCATGAAAAAATGGTAGAACTGTGTAATTTTTAAAAGTTCCGGCACGAAATCTGAAAAAAACTGCGCATCCTCCTTCCATGGGCGCAGAACAGAGTGTTCCGGGCATGGTACACCCGGCTCCGGAGGGGGGTAAACCGATGACGGAGCGCTGCACCGCGGCGGCTGCCGAGATGGCCGCAAAATAAACCCGGATCTTCCTGCCCCGGAGAGCACCCGCTCCCGGGGCTTTTTTGCGCCTTTTTGTGACAAACTCTGCCGCTTGTGATACAATAAAACCGTATTCTGATGTGAACAGAAAGGAACGTTCCATGCAGCTGTTTGAACTGGTCAGCCCACGGCTGTTCCGCCCATTGGCGGGGCCGAACCGGGCGTTTTATGCGGAGCTGCTGCTCCTGCTGTGGGAAGAGTGCCGCCATACGGCCGACTACAGCATTTCCCGTGCGGAGGCCGTCTCCCGCGCGGAGGATTATTTTGCGGCACTGGCAAAGCCCCTGACGCTGGACGCAGACGGTGCCGGCGATGAGGAGGAACAGCCCACCCGCGACCCCCATACGCTGGCGCTGGGCTTTCTGCTGCGGCTGCGCCGCACCGGCTGGCTGGAAGAGCAGCCCGGCAG
>ERZ772851.480-NODE-480-length-49370-cov-3.835628_pt1 | contig 49370 bp, 35 predicted proteins | sample MGYA00512137_ERZ772851 | MGnify/ENA primary metagenome ERZ772851 (study PRJEB29015, sample SAMEA2737663) | human gut metagenome | biome: human gut; feature: human-associated habitat; material: faeces | place: China | collected 2012 ... | reverse complement strand
CCGGCCGCCCCTACCGGGGCAAGCCGGGCATGCCCGAAAAACAGATCGTCCGGCGTGCCGTGAAAGGTGTCCTCTCCCTCGATCAGCGAAACGGCCCGCTCTTCGATCCCGCTCCCTTGGGCGGGCGAATGGAACAACTGGCCCGCCCCCGCATTGGTCCATGTCGAGACATGACAGCGATCGAGCGCCTCGACGGGCAACAGGACCGGCGCACGGTGCACGATCTGCTCCCCGGTTACGGAGACTCGGCCGACGAAATGCCCGTCCGGAGAGAAAAGGTACAACACGGCGCTGCCCGCCTCCCCGGTCTCCGTGATATCCCGCCCCGTAACTTCGTCCATAATCTTCAGTACGACGAGCCTGTCTTCCGCTTCCGGAGGACAATCGCTTCGGTCCTCCCGGATACAGCCGGGCAGACAGAACAGCCAGCACAGAAAGAAGGACAGCCATCCTCTGCGGAACAGATATCGAGCCGTATTCACGATCCGTATTGTTTAGACGGTTCTGAGCCTACCCCGCAGAACATAGCTGCCGATACTCTCGGGGACAGGCTCCGGACCGAACAATCCTTTCCCCGACTACCACTCTACGTTCTGGACAAGTTCCGTCGCCCACTCCTGCGGCTCGACGGTAACCGTGAGAGCCGCAGGATCGGCCGGCACTTCCGGATCAGCGCTGCCGCCTCCGAGCCGTTTGAGCGTCACATTGACCGTATAGACGTGATTGCGCTGAATGAAGGTCCCGTCGCTGGTAGCACCGTCGCTCCCAGGCTTGTCGTTGATGCGGAACGGAAAGTAGGTGAGTTGTCCGTCGTAAGTTCCCACAAGCGTAATGAGGGTGGCATTGCCTCCGGTATTGTCGTTCGGGAACACGTAGAAATAACGGTTCGAATGATCGTCTGCCGATATGGTCTCCGACAGATAGCTCTTTTCGGCGCTTTTGTCTCCGGCCATGCCGCCGTAAAACAGTTCCGGAGTGTTGACCGACGGAAGCCCCATCGTGGCCGAACCGCGTGCTTTCATGACGACCGCCCGGCTCAGCACGAATTTGTCCGGATCGTGCCCGGCTTCCGGAGAAATGGTGATCGTTCCCAGTTTGACCTTAGCGGCGACACGGCTGACGGATACGGTTGTCGCGGCGGTAGAATTGGCCGAGAGCGTCACCGTCCCTTCCCCGCTCATGAAAAGTCCGTTCGTTTGCGGAGACTGGGTCTCCAGATCCATCGCATTCTGAGCATCGGCGAACCAACTGTAATTGATTCCGTCCGGGAAAGTGACGCCGGAGGGAACGTTCGCCACCACCACGACTTTCTTCGTTCCGGCGATCAGCCCGGTGATCGTCTCGGAGAAGCTCGACGAAGCGAAGGTTTGTTTCTTATCCAGCGTACCGTTGGCATTGAATACGAATACCGTCACGTTCTTGACCGTGTTTTCGGCTTTTTTCAGGTCTTCGGCTCCCGCGCCGTCCGACGGAACGACAGCCTTGGATCCGGCCGCCTGTCGGTTCAGCGTAACGGTCAGGGACGCGGTCTCCCCGGAAGGGGAGCTTTCCGTGTCGTTTTCAGCGCAGGAGACCGATAAAAACGCGGAGGCGAAAAGGCATACGAATACCGACAATAAGTCTCTTTTCCCGATGTTGATGTTCGTTTCCATAATAATATTGTATTTTTTTAAATATGGTCATGTCCTCGGACGATTACAGAGACATACAAAAAGCGTGACATATCGAGCATTTTTCGACTAAGTTATTCGTAGTTCGGTATAAGGAGACATACGATCGGGTTCGCAATAAACAAACAGACAGATTTATACGGGCCCCTGTCCGGGCCCCGCTCCATTTTCAAAAAATTTCGCAGGCGACTACAAACCCACGCGTCCCGTTTTGTGCCGCGACAGGACTGACGGAAGTTCCTTCCGCATTTTTCCGGATTGTCGAGATATGGTCAAAAAACAAGCTCCCCGGATCGTGTGTTCCTCCAAAGCATTTTTGATTCTCTCTGCTGTAACATGCAATTCTCGCTTCTGCAACACTGTACGGTTCCCGTTTTCGGGATGGCAGGCAGGCTTCCGCCCTGCATGATCTCTTCCGCACTCTTCCCGCATCAGTCCTCATACGCGTATCTCGTCGTAACTTTTCCCGATTATCTTGTCGCACCAAGAAACGACCTTACAGAACAATACGCGTAAAAAAATCCGTTTTCTGACGGGGGAAGCAATATTTCCCCGTTTGCAGAAGTTATTATACACATCTATTTTTGCGACATCAACAGTATGCAGCGAGTATCGGAGTTCATGGGCAATGGAGTCGTATGCGAATTGCGAATTTTCTTTCGGTCGTCGGACCGGTCGTCGCGGTGCGTTTTCCCGACATTGTACGCCGAGTCCCGGAATCCCGGGCGGTTCTTTAGGACACGCGCCCGTCGCCCGCTTATCCGTTCCGCGCGGCATTTCCTTATCGCAGGCATCGGAAAAATATGGTCATATGTTCAGGGGGGTATTGTTCAGTCTTTCGGATTCCTACTCCCCCGGACGATAGAAAACATCGCGTATGCAGAAAGTTAAATTTTCTCCCGAGCCACAAAAGCTGAAAGAGACCGTCCGCAGGTTGTTGCGCGTCCGAATTCAGCTCACCCGCCGGCAGTGGATCGTTGCGGTTGCCGCACTGGCTGCCGTTGCGGCCCTGCTTATTTGGTTGTTACGTCCGCAGACGCAGCAACCCGTCTACCCGATCGTCGCGGTCGAACCGGTGACTACGGACAACGTGAACATATACGGGGAATATGTGGGACGGATCCGGGCACAGCAGTTCGTCGAAGTCCACGCCCGTGTGGAAGGCTATCTCGAGCAGATGCTTTTCGCCGAAGGAACGCATGTCAACAAAGGACAGACCCTCTTTGTCATCGATCCGAAACTTTATCGCGCCCGGGCGAACCGGGCTCAGTTGAACAAAGCCCGTGCGCAGGCATTGAAAGCCGAGCGCGACCTGAACCGCATCCGGCCTCTTTACGAGCAAAATGCCGCCAGCCAGCTCGATCTCGACAATGCGATCGCCGCTTACGAAAGCGCTGCGGCGGACGTCAAAGTCAGCGAAGCCGATCTCACGCAAGCCGAGATGACGCTGGGCTACACGACCGTACGATCGCCCATTTCGGGCTATATATCCGAACGCAGCGCGGATATCGGCACATTGGTCGGTCCGGGAGGACAGTCACTGCTGGCCACCGTCGTCAAAAGCGACACGGTCCGCGTGGATTTCAGTATGACGGCGCTTGACTACCTGCGCAGCAAAGCGCGCAACGTCAACCTCGGTCACAAGGACTCCACCCGCAAATGGGACCCTTATATAACCGTTACGCTGGCCGACGATTCGCAATACCCGTTCCGCGGCCTCGTCGATTTCGCGGACCCTCAGGTCGACCCGAGGACGGGCACTTTCTCCGTCCGGGCCGAAATGCCCAATCCGGAACACGTCCTGCTGCCCGGACAGTTCACCAAAGTCAAGCTGTTGCTCGACGTCCGCGAGAACGCCGTCGTAGTACCGTCCAAGGCGCTCGTGATCGAGAAGGGCGGCGCCTATCTTTTCGTCGTGCGCCCGGACAGTATCGTGGAAAAGCGTTTCGTGGAAACAGGGCCCGAATTGGGCAACAGCATCGTAATCGAGCGGGGACTGGTTCGGGGCGAGGACATCGTCACGGAAGGATATCACAAACTCTCGCATGGGATGAAGGTACAACCCGCAAGGGAAGCCGTCCGGAAAGAAACCGAAAAGGAAGAATAGCCTATGAAACTGGATTTCTTTATCGATCGTCCCGTGTTCTCCACGGTTCTGTCCACCGTTATCGTCATCGTCGGGATCGTGGGCCTCGTACTGTTGCCCGTAGATCAGTATCCGCAAATCGTGCCGCCGGTAGTGAAGGTCTCGGCCTCCTATCCGGGAGCGAACGCACAGACCGTCACTCAGGCCGTGGCCACTCCCATCGAGCAGGAACTCAACGGTACGCCCGGCATGATCTATATGGAGTCTTCCAGCTCCAACTCGGGCAGTTTCTCCGCCACGGTCACTTTCGATATATCCACCGATCCGGACTTGGTGGCCGTCGATATCCAGAACAGACTGAAACAGGCCGAATCGCGTCTGCCAGCCGAAGTGGTGCAGAACGGCATTTCGGTGGAAAAGCAGGCATCCAGCAAGCTGATGACCATTACCCTGCTCTCGTCCGACCCGAAATTCGACGAGATTTACCTGAGCAACTACGCCACACTGAACGTATTGGACATGTTGCGCCGGATTCCGGGCGTGGGCAGCGTATCGAACGTCGGCAGCCGCTATTACGCCATGCAGATATGGGTGCAGCCCGATAAACTGGCCAACCTCGGGCTCACCGTAAGCGATCTGCAAGCGGCCCTAAAAGACCAGAACCGGGAGTCAGCCGCCGGCGTGCTGGGACAGGCGCCGATGGAAGGCGTGGACATCACGATCCCCATCACCGCTCAAGGCCGTCTTTCGTCGGTCAGTCAGTTCGAGGAGATCGTAATCCGGGCGAATCCGGACGGCTCGATCATCCGGTTGCGCGACGTAGCGCGTATCTCGCTCGAAGCCTCGTCCTACAATACCGAAAGCGGCATAAACGGCGGGAACGCCGCCGTACTGAACATCAACATGCTGCCGGGAGCGAACGCCATGCAGGTCGCCGAATCGGTCCGGGAGACGATGGAAGAGATCAGCCTGAGTTTTCCCGAAGGCATCTCCTACAACATCCCGTTCGACATGACCACGTATATTTCGGAGTCGATCCATCACGTTTACCGCACGTTGTTCGAGGCCCTGTTGCTGGTGATTCTGGTCGTTTACCTCTCTCTGCAAAGCTGGCGCGCAACGATCATTCCCGTTGTGGCCGTGCCGATCTCTCTGATCGGCACCTTCGGCGTGATGATGCTTTTCGGGTTCTCGCTGAATATGCTGACGCTGCTGGGATTGATTCTGGCCATCGGCATCGTGGTGGACGACGCCATCGTGGTGGTGGAGAACGTGGACCGCATCATGCACGAAGAGCACCTTCCCGCGCGCGAAGCGACAAAAAAAGCGATGAAGAATCTGGGAGGAGCGCTTATCGCCATGTCGCTGGTACTCTGCGCCGTTTTCGTGCCGGTAAGCTTCCTGTCCGGGATCACGGGACAGCTCTACCGCCAGTTCACGATCACGATCGCCGTATCGGTAGTGATCTCCACGGTCGTGGCGCTGACGCTCAGCCCTGTCATGTGTTCGCTCTTCCTGAAACCGGACTCCGGCCGCAAAAACCGTTTCTTCCGGCGAATTAATTTCGGACTGGCCACCGGCAACCGTTTCTACGGCCGCATGATCCGCGCGTCGCTGAAGCACTCGCGGCGTATGTTTACTGCTTTCGGAATCATCATGGTCGGCATCTGGATGATGAACCGACTCGTGCCCAGCAGTTTCATGCCGCAGGAAGATCAGGGTTACTTCACCGTGGAACTGGAATTGCCCGAAGGGGCAACCATCGAACGCACCCGGGAGGTGACGGACCGGGCCATGGCTTTCCTGACGGCGGAACCGGACGTGCAGTACGTGCTGAACGTCACGGGTTCCAGCGCCCGCGTAGGGACCAATCAGGCCCGCAGCCTGCTGACGGTCATTCTCAAGCCATGGAACGAACGGCAGTCGGAGAGAATCGACGAGGTGATGAACCGCGTGCGGACCGAACTGTCGAGATATCCCGAGAGCAAAGTCTACCTCTCGACTCCCGCGGTCATCCCCGGTTTGGGTTCTTCGGGCGGTTTCGAAATGGTGCTCGAAGCCCGCGGAAGCATGACCTACGAAGAGCTGCAGCGCGCGGTCGATACGCTGATGCACTATGCCGGGCAACGCCCGGAGCTTACCGGACTGGCATCGTCCATGCAGGGAGACATTCCGCAACTGTACTTCGACGTGGACCGCGACAAAGCGCAGATGCAGGGCGTCACTCTTTCCGACATTTTTTCCACAATGAAAGCGTTCACCGGTTCCATTTATGTCAACGACTTCAATATGTTCAACCGCATTTACCGGGTTTATATTCAGGCCGAGGCGCCCTACCGCGCCTATCGGGACAACCTGAACCTTTTCTTCGTACGCGGCTCGAACGGAACGATGATTCCTGTCACATCGCTCGGAACGACCGATTACACCACCGGACCCGGCACGATCAAACGCTTCAACATGTTCAACTCGGCCACCGTCACGGGCGAGGCGGCCCACGGGTACAGTTCGGGTCAGGCCATGAAGGCATTGGAGGAAGTCGTCCACGAACACCTTCCTCCGTCGGTCGGGGTGGAATGGAGCGGTCTCTCCTATCAGGAGAAACACGAAGGCGGGAAAACCGGTTTCGTACTGGCGCTGGCTTTCCTGTTCGTTTTTCTGTTCCTTGCCGCACAGTACGAGAGCTGGTGGATTCCGGTAGCCGTCCTGCTTTCGCTGCCGATAGCCGGTATCGGGGCTTACATGGGCATCTGGCTGTGCGGCCTCGAGAATAACGTCTATTTTCAAATCGGTCTGGTAATGCTCGTGGGGCTGGTAGCCAAAAACGCGATTCTGATCGTGGAATTCGCCAAGGAAGCGGTCGAAAAGGGACAAGATACGGTGACGGCCGCCTTGACGGCAGCGCATCTGCGTTTCCGCCCGATTGTCATGACCTCGCTGGCTTTCATCCTCGGGCTGCTGCCGCTGGTTTTCGCTTCCGGTCCGGGATCGGCCAGCCGACAGGGCATCGGGACGGGCGTTTTCTTCGGCATGCTGGTCGCCATTACCGTCGGCATCGTCTTCGTCCCCTTCTTCTTCGTATGGATTTACCGGATCAAAGCAAAACTGAAACGATGAAACGGAACCCGCTTGCATTTTTCTGCCTTCTCGGTACCGTCGCATGGCTGTCCTCGTGTTCCGCCGTGCGCCAGTGCAAAGCCCCGGAGCTGAATCTTCCGGAGCGGATGGCGGATGTCGGACCGGATACGCTCTCGGTCGCCGATACGAAATGGTGGCAGTTTTACGGCGATACGCTATTGTGCAGGATCATCGAGCGGACGCTTTCTCACAATAAGGACCTGCTCGGAGCGGCGGCCAACGTGGAGCGAATGCGGCAACTTTACAGGGTGAGCAAAGCCGAACAACTGCCCGTGTTCAGCGCTCCGGTCTACGCAGAGTACGAAACGAACGACTACTCGGGCGAATCGCCTGTCCGCGACCCGGAGCTGGGCGCCAAACTGACGGCGGAGTGGGAACTCGACCTGTGGGGAAAATTGCGCTGGGCACGGCGGCAGGGGAATGCGGAATATCTGGCTTCGGTCGGAGCCCAACGAGCGATGCGCATGTCCTTGGTGGCCGAAGTAGCCACGGCCTATTTCCAGCTGATCGCCATGGATAACGAACTGGCCGTCGTGCGACGTACATTGGCCACACGCAGCGAAGGCGTGGAACAGGCCCGGTTGCGCTTCGAGGGAGGGCTGACTTCCGAAATGGTCTACCAGCAGGCACAGGTGGAATACGCTACGACCGCAGCGCTCATTCCCGAACTGGAAAATCGCATCAAACTCGCCGAAAACGGCATTTCATTGCTTATGGGAGAATATCCGGGCTGGGAGATCGTACGCAGCCGGATGAATACGCAAGCCCTTATGCCCGACAGTCTGCCGGCCGGGCTCCCCTCGGCGCTGTTGCAGCGAAGGCCGGACGTACAGGAGTCGGAGCAACAGCTACGGGCAGCCATGGCCGCTGTCGGCATAGCCTATGCCGACCGTTTCCCCCTGCTTACCATTTCGTTGACGGGAGGATGGGAGAATGATGCTTTGGAGAACTTTCTCCGTTCGCCTTTCTCGTATGTGGCGGGCAATCTCGCCGCCCCCGTTTTCGGATTCGGCCGCAAACAGGCGAAATACCGCGCCGCCATGGCAGCTTACGACAAGGCGCGTCTGGAGTACGAACAGAAAGTGCTCGAGGTCTTCCGCGAGGCGGCCGACGCGGTCGCCACCTACCGACATGTCCGCGAAGCGGCCGTCCTGAAAGGCGCTTTGTGCGACGCAGCCCGCGAGTATGTTCGGCTGGCCCACCTGCAATACCGTGCCGGCAGTATCAACTATATCGACGTACTGGACGCCCAACGGCGCTATTTCGACGCCCAGATCGGACTGAGCAACGCCGTGCGAGACGAGCACCTTGCTCTGGTAGGGCTCTACAAAGCGTTGGGCGGCGGTTGGCAGACCGGAGCGGAATGATCCGTCACGGGACAGAAGCGTTCCTTTCTGTCCGTCGGCCCCCCCCCGACGGCGTCCGGGCCGCACATTCGCGCCCCGAAAAGACAGTGAAAAAACATATAACCAAACGGAACGAGCGTATTCCCGTCCGGTCCGATCATACGGTTTCGCACGCCCCGGATATTGCGGACGGATGACGGAAGGCCACTCGCAATTCTCTCTTATATCAGGACCACCCGTCGAGCGGCAGAAACGCAATGGTCTTTCGCATCGGATTCTTCGTATGCGCACCCGGTTCGCCAGTCCAAGTCACCGTCCAGTTCATGGCATACGACACCAATTTTTCACTGCTAATTGCATGTATGTTCATGCTCTTGTATAACCGCCCAAAGAAAAAACGCCCGCATAATCGACGATTATGCGGGCATTCCTGAATTCCATTCAATTTCTTGAGAGAGGACGGGACCTGAGCCAACCCTTTCGAGACACCTTTTAATCAGACATTTGCTATATTTTGCTCGTATCAGGAAACGATTCGGATACCGAGTTACGAATTGCCGCCCGGAACCGTCCATTAAGAACCTGACAACGACACGAACATACGTATGTGCTATGGATATGCAAATTCAGAGAGTTTGGTTTCATTAATGGCTGTGCCTGCTCGTCCGAGAATTGCTTGTATTTGGCCGGTAAAATTCCTTGTATTTAGTGGCACAATAAAATTACGGGAAAGATATTTAATTGCGAATTCGTGATTCGATTTCTAATTTTATGTTTTAGACAGGAACTAGATAGCAGAAGAACCGTGCAAAAAGAACACGGCTTAATTGCCCGTTAAAGTGCTACATCCCGTTATCGAGGTTACTCTTATCATACAACTGAATCTTGTTGTGCCGGTCTAAGCAGACGACAGAAAAATAAGCTTGGATCAATGCGCACATTGATCCAGAGGTCATCACGTTATTATCCAATTTATGAGAACTTCATAGCCGGAAGAATGCGGGCTAACGCGATGAACATAATACATCCGAAAGCCAAAACATCGGCATCTTATCAGGAAAATATGTTCGGTGAGTGATATTATAAATGGATATTTCTCTTTTTGTTTCCAAAAGAGACCGAATCTGAGACATAGTACTATCCCCATTCATCCGCTTTTGATAATATCCAAACGATGATTTCCAATCCAGTCTCCCGACTTTTTCCGATTCTGTTCATAATGACAGACAAATATTTACGACGATCATCAACGATTAATATTTCGCAACTTTTATATGTTCGAGTTCTTCGTCGCCCAAGCAATCGTCCGGGATGTTTATCATACACTGATGACAATATTTTTAGTTTCATTCCAGTTGGAATATCGAAATGAGGCGTAATGCATTATTTTGTCGCCAATATTAACTTCAGTGCCAGTGAAGCATTTATTAATTTGTCGGTCAAAACGTTCGTAGTCGATAATCATCTCCTCATCGACTACATTGCATTTCAATGAAAGACCGACCGCGCCCAAAGGTGTATTGGTCATCTCAGGTGAAGCCGCAAGATCGAAAAAAACTGCGGCATGACGGTGAGTTCACGACGTGAGCAGAGGTTCCCAATAGAGTTATTTATTGCGGTACAGATCAATACAGAAATACTGAAAAACAACACAATAATACGCTCCAGAACGAAGGTGACGATGGAGTAATTCCAATTCTTCCCAACCCAGCTTTTTATGCCGTTTTTCAGCATTTCAGACAAATGAAAATAGGCATAAGAGCTAATTAAGAACTATTTGCGGATCGTCCTTTCCCGCTTTGAAGTGTTAGATCGACATACCTTCGTCCGAAAGTTCCATAGCGCAGGGATCCGAGGCAGACCTCACTGCCAAACGGCACCTTACACCTCTATCGCACCGCATCACTCTCCAGCGGATCGGCCGCCAACACACAACAGGCGTGGACGTGAATACGGCCGGACACTCCGGATCGAAACCGTCGTATTCGATTGCTCACGGTCGATATCGACGTTGCAGAACCATGGCCGGAGCTTGACAGGACTGATTTCCGCCCCTATCTTGCCCGTGTTGATGCTGCTTCTCTTCAGCGAAATATGTATCTCATCAAGTCTGTAAGGGCTGTACCCTCTTTTTTCCTTTCATGTAGCAAATGTACGGCAGAACAGCCTCAGGAGAGTTATACCGTACTCGTACGATCAGTCCTTCTGCCGTTAAGCTAATAATCCCGTTCGACACGGGCGATTTTGGAATTGAGTTGCTCGATCCGCTCGTCGTGCAATACTTTTTTGTATTCGATCGGCATGACCTTGATGAACTGGTCCGCGTATATGCTCCAATTGTCGAGTATGCGCTGCGCCAACGGGCTTCCGGTATGGCGAAGATGTGCCGTGATGAGGCTGTGCAGTTCGTGTATGTCGGCCGCTTCTTCGCCCGCGAGTGTCAGTTCGACCATCTCCATGTTACAGAAAAAGTCGAAATTACCGTCGCGGTCCCACACATAAGCTATTCCTCCACTCATCCCGGCCGCGAAGTTGCGGCCTGTCGGCCCGAGGATTACAGCGCGGCCGCCGGTCATATACTCGCACCCGTGGTCACCGACCCCCTCGACGACAGCTACCGCACCGCTGTTACGGACACAAAACCGCTCGCCCACCTGACCGTTGATGTACACTTCGCCAGCCGTAGCCCCGTAAAGCAACGTATTGCCGGCGATGATGTTCTCTTCCGGGGCGAATGTGGAACCTTGCGGGGGGCGCACGACGATCTTTCCGCCCGAGAGCCCCTTGCCGAGGTAGTCGTTCGCATCGCCTTCGAGCGCGAAGGTTACGCCTTTTTCGAGGAAAGCACCGAAACTCTGTCCGGCCGAGCCGTGGAATGCGATCCGTATCGTCTCGTCAGAGAGCCCTGCGGCTCCGTAACGCCGGGCGATCTCGCCCGAAAGCATCGCTCCTACCGAACGGTCCGTGTTACGAATCGGCATGTCGAGATGTACCGGCATGGCTGCCGTAAGGGCCGGACGGGTCAGCGAGATCAGAGACAGGTCCTCGACTCTTTCGAGCCCATGGTCCTGTACGGCAGTACGGCGTAATGCCCGATCGTCATCTGTCCCCGGCGCAACCATCAGTCGTGCAAGATCTACCCGGACCGCTTTCGATCCCTCGGACCGGGAGCGTTCAACGAGCAGATCGGTACGCCCCACAATATCGTCGATCTTCTCGAAGCCCATCTCGGCCAAATATTCACGCACTTCGCGAGCAAGAAAGGTAAAGAAGTTGACCAGATAGTCCGCATGGCCGCGGAATCGCTCGCGCAGTTTCGCATCCTGCGTAGCCACACCCATCGGGCAGGTGTTGAGATGGCACTCGCGCTTCATCACACATCCCAGCACGATCATTACGCTGGTGGCAAAACCGAACTCCTCGGCTCCGAGCAACGCACTGAGGATCACGTCGCGTCCCGTTTTGAGCTGTCCGTCTACCTGCAGGGAAACAAGACCGCGCAGGTTGTTGAATACAAGCGTCTGCTGTACCTCGGCAAGCCCCAATTCGGGTGGCATCCCGGCATGGCGAATCGAACTGGCCGGACTGGCGCCCGTACCGCCTTCGCTACCGCTGATGAGGATCATGTCGGCCTTGGCCTTGGCCACGCCGGCGGCCACCGTCCCTACGCCCAATTCAGAAACGAGCTTGACGCTGATACGTGCCGAAGGATTGACGTTCTTCAGGTCGAAAATTAGCTGTGCGAGATCCTCGATCGAGTAAATGTCGTGATGTGGCGGTGGCGATATAAGCGAGATGCCGGGAATCGAATGACGAGTGCGGGCGATCATCTTGTCGACTTTGAAGCCGGGCAGCTGTCCGCCCTCGCCGGGTTTAGCCCCTTGCGCCACTTTGATCTGTATCTCGTCGGCGTTTACCAAATATTCCGCGTTGACTCCGAATCGTCCCGAGGCCACCTGCTTGATCGCACTGCGGGCCGAAGTCCCGTCGGGACGCGTCTTGTAACGTTCCGGGTCCTCCCCCCCTTCACCCGTATTGCTGCGTCCGCCGATGCGATTCATCGCTACGGCGATCGCCTCGTGTGCCTCGCGACTGATCGAGCCGTACGATATAGCCCCCGATACGAAACGCCGCATAATTGCCTCCTCCGGCTCGACCCGCTCTATGTCGATCGGATTACGTCTGAAATCGAGCATGTCGCGCAGAAAAACGGGCGGGTGCTCATTGTCGGCGATATGCGTGTACTCCTTGAACTTGGCGTAGTCTCCCGTACGGGTGGATTGTTGGAGCCGGGAGATGGTCTGGGGGAACCATGCATGGTATTCGCCTCCTTTGCGGTATTTGTAGATACCGGTGTTTTCAAGCGGCGCACCCTCCATCGTCTCTGCGCCGAAACCCCGCGCATGGGCGGCCAGCGCCTCGGCAGTGATGTCTTCGATGCCAATTCCCGCGATCGGAGACACTCCGCCCCCGAAATAGCGGTCAAGCACTTCCTGTGCCAGGCCCAATGTATTGAATAGTTTGGCCCCGCGATAGCTGCGGATCGTGGAGATACCCATCTTCGACATGATCTTGAGCATTCCCTTGTTGATCGCCTTGACATAATACTTCTCGGCCGTCGGGTAGTCGAGTTGTATCTCGCCCCGGCGTACCAAATCGTCCAACACACCGAAGGCCATGTAGGGGTTGACTGCACTCGCTCCGTAGCCGATGAGCAGGGCCACGTGCATTGTCTCGCATACCTCGCCGCTCTCGACGATCAGTGCGATCTGCGACCGTTTGCGTACTCCGATCAGGTAATGATGCACAGCCGAAAGAGCCAGCAGCGACGGGATCGGAGCCAGACGCTCGTTTACGCCCCGGTCGCTTATGATCACGTAGTTGTACCCCTCGTCCACGGCCCGCCCGGCCCGAAGACACAACTCTTCCACGGCCTGCTCCATGCCACGGCTGCCCGCGCCGGCCTCGAAAAGCATCGGTAGGGTTACGGTTCGGAACCGTTTATAGCGCAGGTTTCGTAGGATATCGAGCTCGGTGTTGGTGATGATGGGACTGGGCAGCTTGACCACTTTGCACATGCCGGGGCCTGGCTCGAGGATATTGCCGTTTACAGCTCCGATATAACTGGCCAATGACATGACCAATTCCTCGCGCAGCGGATCGATCGGAGGATTAGTCACCTGCGCGAACTGCTGGCGAAAGTAGTTGAACAATCGTTGGGGTTTCTCCGAGAGCACAGCGATTGGCGTATCGCTGCCCATCGAGGCCGTCGGTTCCGTGCCGTGCAAGCTCATCGGCTTAATGATCCGTTCGATATCCTCCGCGCTATATCCGAATACGCGTAGCATGCGATCGAATCCCTCCACGGCGTGCGTTACGTGCCGTCCCGAAGCGATCGTACCGAGGATTACCCGGTTCTTCTCGAGCCATTCCAAATAAGGGTGCTCCGCTGCGAGCGCCGCTTTGATTTCGGCATCCTGCAGAATACGTCCCTGCTCGGTATCCACCATCAGTATCTTGCCAGGGCGCAGACGTCCCTTCTCTCGAATCTGCGAGGCATCGAATCCCATTACGCCGGTCTCGGAGGCGATGACCATGGTCTCGCTTTTGGTGATCAGGTATCGTGCCGGACGCAGGCCGTTTCGATCGAGCATACCGCCCGCGTAGCGGCCGTCCGAAAAAATGACGGTCGCCGGGCCATCCCATGGCTCCATCCAAATACTGTGGTATTCATAAAAACTTTTCAACTCGGCGGGAAGCGGATTCTTGTCGTTGTAACTCTCAGGTACGAGCATGGCCAGCGCATGTGGCAACGACATGCCCGAGCGGACGAAAAATTCCAGTACGTTATCGAACGACGCGCTGTCGCTCATTCCCTCTTCGACGATCGGACTGATCCCTTCTACGGTTCCCAGCACCTCGGAGTGCAGTAGTGGCTCGCGTGTCTGCATCCACGCCCGGTTACCCTGTATGGTATTGATCTCGCCGTTGTGACCAATCATCCGGAAAGGTTGGGCTAACTCCCATGTCGGAAAGGTGTTGGTGCTGAAACGTGAATGGACCAGCGCCATCCCGCTTGTGAAATAGGGGTTCACCAGATCGGGAAAGTAACAGCGCAACTGGTGCGAGGTGAGCAACCCCTTATAAACCATCGTGCGCGTGGAGAGGCTGGCGATGTAACAAGCCATGCCTGCCTCGCGGGCCGCTCGGCCGATCTTCTTGCCCGCGATGTAGAGCTCGGTATCGAGCGCTGCCTGATCTTCGCTTCCCGTAATGAAAAGCTGTTTGATGGCCGGTTCACTACACCGCGCCTCGTCACTCAGAATCTCGCTGTTGACGGGTACATCGCGTACCGCCAGCAGGTCGAGACCCTCGCGACCGATCACCGATGCGGCCAGATCGAGACAAGCGGCACAAGCCGCCTGGTCTTTGGGCAGAAAGAGGACTCCCACACCGTATTTGCCCTTCTCGGGTACCGGAATTCCCTGCAGGAGGATGAACTCGTGCGGGATCTGAACCATCATTCCGGCTCCATCGCCTGTTTTGCTATCGGCACCCTCGGCCCCGCGATGGGCCATGTGTTCCAAAACCTGCAGTCCGTTTTCGACGATCTCGTGCGACTTTCCTCCCCCCACGTTGACCACCAGTCCCACACCGCACGCGTCATGCTCATAGGCCGGCCGATACAATCCTTGCTTCGCCTGCCTCTGTCTATTTTGATTCATATCCATGCGTTTTTTGCGTTACGTTTGCCTTATCGGATGAAGAGCAGTTCCCGATATTTGGGAAGCGCCCACATCTCGTTGTCTACCATCAGTTCGAGCTTGTCGATATGGTAACGGATCGTGTCGAAATGCGGCAGTACCGTGTCGTGATAGGCTACGGCTTTCTCACGTTCGCTCTCGATACGGTTGGCCTCTTTGCGCGCTTCGGTCATTCTCCTCACGCTCTCCTGAATAACCAGAATGTGGTTCGATATCTTATCGATCACCTCCATATCGTTGGCCGCCAATGCTTTTGACGCCGCCGGCAGGTCGAGCGAACCGATTTTGGCCGCCTTGTCGAGCAGCATGCTCTGGTAGCGCGCGGCCACCGGCACGATATGGTTGATGGCCAGATCGCCCAATACGCGCGCCTCGATCTGTATCTTTTTCGTATAAGTCTCCCAATAGACCTCGGCCCGCGCATGCAGTTCAACGGCGTCGAGCACGCCCGTGCGGGAGAACATCCACACCGTCTCGTCGTCCAACAGCCTGTCGAAGATCAGCGGTACGGAGGTTTCGCTGTCCAGTCCGCGGCTCGCCGCTTCGGCCTTCCACTCGTCGCTGTACCCATTACCGTCGAAGTGGATCGGACGACTCTCGCGGGTGTACTCTTTGATTACGGCGAAGACCGCCTGCTCTTTCGTTGCCCCTCCGGCCATCAGCTTGTCCACACTTCTACGAAATTCGGTGAGCTGATCGGCAACCGCCGTGTTGAGCACGATCATCGCCCCGGCACAGTTGGCCGACGACCCCACGGCGCGGAACTCGAAGCGATTACCCGTAAAGGCGAACGGCGAGGTGCGGTTACGGTCCGTATTGTCGATGAACAACTCGGGAATATGATTGATACCGTTCATCTTGTAGCCGGTCTTACTGCCTACCTCTATCGCCTTTTCACAATCCGTCTGCTCGATCCGATCGAGTATCTCCGAGAGCTGGCTGCCCAAAAAGATCGAGATGATTGCGGGGGGCGCTTCGTTCGCGCCCAGCCGGTGGGCGTTCGTCGCGCTGGAAATCGCCGCTTTGAGCAGTCCGTTGTGTTTGTGAACGGCCATCATCACGTTGACCACGAATGCGATGAATTGCAGGTTTTCCCCGGCTGTCTTACCCGGAGCGAGCAGATTGATGCCCGTATCGGTCCCCAACGACCAGTTGTTATGCTTACCGCTGCCATTGATTCCCTTGAAAGGCTTCTCGTGCAGCAACACGCGGAACGAGTGACGGCGCGCTACCTTACGCATCACGGACATCAGCAGCAGGTTGTGGTCATTGGCCAGATTGGTTTCTTCGAAAATCGGGGCCACCTCGAACTGATTCGGAGCCACTTCGTTGTGTCGCGTCTTGACCGGAATGCCCAACTTGTAGCACTCGTATTCGAGATCCTTCATAAAGGCCATCACCCGCATGGGGATCGTCCCGAAGTAATGGTCTTCGAGCTGCTGGTTCTTGGCGCTCTCGTGGCCCATCAGCGTACGTCCGGTCAGCATCAGGTCGGGACGTGCGGCCCACAGTCCTTCGTCCACGAGAAAATACTCCTGTTCCCAACCCAGATAGGAGTGCACTTTGTTCACTTTCGGATCGAACAGGCGGCAAACCTCCACCGCGGCTTTGTTCACGGCCTCCAGAGCCTTGAGCAGCGGAACCTTGTAGTCGAGCGACTCTCCTGTATAGGAGATGAAAATGGTCGGTATGCAGAGCGTCGTGTCGACGACGAAAGCTGGCGAAGTAGCGTCCCACGCACTGTACCCGCGCGCTTCGAACGTGTTGCGGATACCGCCGCTCGGAAACGACGAGGCATCGGGTTCCTGCTGGATCAGCAGCTTACCGCTGAATTCCTCGATCATGCCTCCCCTGCCGTCGTACTCGACAAAGGCATCGTGTTTCTCGGCCGTCCCGCCCGTGAGAGGCTGAAACCAATGCGTGTAGTGTGTGGCCCCCATGTCCATAGCCCACTGCTTCATGCCTGCTGCTACGCTGTCAGCTATCTCGCGGCTTAACGGCTTACCGTCCCGCATTGTCTCTTCCAGAGCTTCGCACACCTTGGACGAGAGGTATTTTCGCATCTTATCCCCGCTGAATACGTTTATGCCGTAGTATTCGGATACGTGGTTTGCGGGCGCTTTCACGTCGAGGGCTTTTCTGCGAATCGCCTCCCCCACCATTTGAAATCTCAATGTAGACATAGCTTATCTGTTTTTAGATTGATTTTTTGGTCATTTTATTTGAGGAAAATGCCGTATTTCATGCATTCGGTCTTCATCTGGTCGGGCCACAGGCTCGCCTGTACTTCCCCGATATGGGCACAGCGTAGCAGGAACATGCACAGACGCGACTGGCCTATGCCGCCACCCACAGAGAGCGGGATGCGCTCTTCGAGCAGCGCCCGGTGAAACTCCAGTCCGGCCCGCTCGGGGCACCCTTCCAGATCGAGCTGACGCAGCAGGGCTTCGCGATCCACTCGGATGCCCATACTCGAAATCTCGTAGGCCCGTTCGAGCACGGGATTCCACACCACGATATCGCCGTTCAACCCGCAATATCCGCCGGGTGTCGGGGTGGTCCAGTCGTCGTAGTCCGGGGCACGGCCGTCATGTTTCTTGCCGTCCGAGAGTTTGCCGCCGATCCCTATGACGAAAATGGCACCGTATCGTCGAGCCGCCTCGGTCTCGCGCTCAGCCGGTGTCCGATGCGGGAACTCCCGGAGCAGCTCTTCGGACTGGACGAAAACGATCTCCTCTGGCAGGACAGGCGTAATGTGGCGGTATGTTTCGTATACCCGCCGTTCCTGACTGCGGATCACGCTGTAAATTCTGCGAACGATCCCCTTGAGGAATTCGAGATTGCGGTCTTCTGCGCGGATTGTCCGTTCCCAATCCCATTGATCGACATAAATCGAATGGATGTTGTCCAGCTCCTCGTCGGCCCGAACCGCATTCATGTCGGTGTAAAGGCCGAAGCCGGCCGGAATGCCGTAAGCCCCGAGCTGTATCCTTTTCCACTTGGCCAGCGAGTGTACGATCTCTACGTCGGCTCCGCCCAAGGCAGGCACCGCAAATCTTACGGCCCGTTCGGTCCCGTTCAGGTCGTCGTTGATGCCCGTCCCCGAGCGGACGAAAAGGGGTGCCGTCACCCGACGCAGGCCGAGCTCTTCGGCGAGCATCGTCTGGAACGAATCTTTGATCTGTTTGATGGCTTGTTCCATCATTTCGGGCATTAATGTAGCCCGATATTTTTTCGGAATATACAGTGACATGATTTTGACCTTCTTGTTTGAGATCTTCCGGCAGCGGGCGTCAGACTGCCCGCTGCCGGAGAATCCTCGTTTGAAAACCTAAACTAACTTGAAACCTTCCTCCCTGTACGACGCCGTTAATTATAAGCCGTCTCGCCGTGTTCGTATATGTCGAGCCCTTCTTCTTCGACGCGCTTGTCGACCCGGATGCCGATCAGCTTGTCTACCGCCTTGTAAAGCACATAGGTAACGACGGCACTGAACACGATAGATACCAGCGTCGTGAAGATCTGAACCCACAACTGGTGCCAGTCGCCGTACAGCGCGCCCTGCACGCCGTCCTCGCCCGTGATATAGCGCGTAGCGAAAATGCCGGTCAGAACAGAGCCGACGATACCGCCCATACCGTGCACGCCGAATGCGTCCAGTGCGTCGTCATACTTGAACTTCGGTTTGATGACGGCCACCATGAAAAAGCAGACGACCGGCGTAATCAGCCCGATACAGAATGCGCCCAGCAGATCTACCGTGCCGGCGGCCGGAGTGATCGCCACCAGTCCGGCCACGGCTCCCGTGCACGCGCCTACGGTAGTCGGCTTCTTGTTGCATATCCAGTCCATCGCCATCCAAGTAACCGCCGCGACGGCCGTTGCGACATGAGTCACGAGGAAAGCGTTGGCAGCCAGACCGTCGGCGGCCAAGCCGCTGCCGGCATTGAAACCGAACCAGCCCAGCCACAGGAAAGAAGTTCCCATGAAAACGAACGCTACGTTATGCGGAATAACGGGATGTCCGATCCGGTAATCTTCCCTTTTTCCCAGCATGATCGCCATAACCAAGGCCGAGATACCGGCATTGATATGAACCACCGTTCCGCCAGCGAAATCGATCGCACCCATCCGCTGCAGGAAGCCGCCTCCCCACACCCAGTGCGCCATCGGGAAATAGGCCAGAATGACCCACAGCACGATAAACACCGTGTAGCCCGAAAACTTGATCCGCTCGGCGAACGCCCCCAGAATAAGAGCGGGAGTAATCAGAGCGAACATGCACTGGAACATGACGAACGTCAGTTCGGGAATGCCACTGGGCATCATCGTATCGATCGTGATACCGTACAGAAAGGCTTTGTCGAAACCGCCGATAACGGCTCCCAACGGATTGCCCGACTCCATGAATCCGGTGCCGAACGCCCAGCTATACCCGAAAGCTACCCACAGAATACTGACCACTCCGACGATGAACATCGTCTGCATGATGACGCTCAGTACGTTTTTCTGGCGCACCAGCCCGCCGTAGAACAACGCGATTCCGGGAATGCTCATCAGCAGCACGAGAACGGTGGCCACGATCAGCCATGCCGTGTTGCCCGAATCCAGCACGGGAGTTTCCCCGGCCAGCGCGAGTTCCGCTGCATCGGCCGCACCCGCGACATCCTGCGCGCTCAGGCTCGTGGGAAACAGGCTGGCCGCAACGACGGCTGCCATCATGCCGATCTTAGAAAAAGCAGATACAATATAGCTTGTCATGATTTTTCATTTAAATTGCATGTGATTATCGAAATTATTTTTCCTTTTCCGCATTGTAAAGGGCTATGTCGCCCCTCTCTCCGGTACGGATACGGACCGCGTCCTCGATCGGTATGACGAAAATGCGCCCGTCCCCGATTTCGCCCGTATAGGCCGACTTCAGGATGGCCTGCACGGTTTTTTCCACATTCTTCTCACGCACAACGACGGAAATCAGCATGCGCTCGATCGAGCTGGTGTCATACATGACACCTCGGTATACGCGGGCTTCCCTCGACTTCCCGATTCCCCGCACACCATAGAAAGAGAACCATTCTATATCCGCTTCAAGGAGGGCCTCCTTCACATCCTCGAATTTGCTTTTGCGGATAATCGCTTCGATTTTTTTCATGACGAATAAATTTTTAGAAGTTCCGCACCGCTTTCTCCGGCCGCCGTGAGCTCTCCGGTCGCCGGTTCGTAAGCATTGTGCCCATAATGTTCGTTCGCATGCCTGTTACGGTCTTCAGAACGAGAGGCCGATGACAAGGTTCATGTAGTTGAGCTGCGGGTTGACCGCAAGCTGGACGAAAAGGGGAATTTCGTATTTTTCCGATACGGGGATCGCCCGAGAAGCCTTGAGCGACACATTCGATATCTGGAATCCGTCGTATCCACCCGGCAACCAGGCCGGAGCCGCCCATGGCGCTGCACCAGCCGCAGCAGTCAGTTCGACCGAACCCACAGAAAACGGATAGGCAAGCTCCACATAAGACGACCAAGCCCGATCACCGTTTTCTTTTTTATCGACCCCGGCGAACATCGTGCTCCACGAAATGCCCAACGGAAACTTCTCCCCGAATTCATAAGCGAGCGTACCCTCGAAGTAGTGGGTGTCACCGTATTTGAAATAAGGCGCGAACCGTCCATCGCCGAGACGTTGCCCGCCCCACCAGTAATCGGTCACTCCGACCGAAAAACCCCTGACGGAATACCCCACCGAGAGGTCCACCTCCTTGAAGTTATCGAGATCGGTCGAACCCCAGACCCCGACCGTGAACCCTCCTACGGAAAGGCCGATTTCCGGCTGCAGACTGAATCCGCTCTGGTAAACTCCCCTCCAGACGTATGTACTGACGAGATCGCCACCTATCGAGATTTCGGTTTGGGGCTGCGCGTGAATCACTCCGGATGTCAGCTCCATAACGGAGACTGCAGGCAATAATAGTAGAACTTTTTTCATAACTCCCGATTTTAAAATGAAACAACCGTTGCGTATCCTCATACGATGAGACTGTTCCGGATCGTCCGATGATGCATTTTAGTTCATCCCCTAACGGGGATTCCGGATCAAGGAGTAATAAATTGTAATAGCAATAGGTTTCATTCGAAATACGTTTACCACGTTATTCGACACAAAACTATATATTTTGTTTTTATAATGCAATTTTTTAGGGGTATATTTTTAATATATGCATTTTTAACAACAGACACCCCCAACAATAAAGGGCATTAGAATCAAACTACATATATTTTAATTTGAAATCACATTGTATTTCGAGCCTTTCATTGCCCGAATATTCCACTTTCAGATTGCCCGTCGGTTCCCGTTGCTCCACAAACATCAGCCGGACTCCAAACAGAACAGACAGAGGGGATCGTGTAACGATGATTGCCGGAAGAATTTTTCCGGGGAATGAAGCCGCTGAAATACATTTTCCCAATACAACTGTCATCTGAGTTCCTTCCGGACAGCAACAAACATCTTTAATCGGCTAACAATTTATTCTCTGTTCTTATACTTTTAAGACCTAAGCTGATAGCACATGGAGAAATTTCAATGACAATGACGCGTTTAGCAACAACAAGCACAATATCAATCGTTATGACAGATCGCACAATTTATTGTATGTGTGTTGTTCACGTCCTAAAAAGAGGCTAGCCCTTTATTCGATTACTCGAGCACCGACGCTCAGAAGACAATAGACATTTGGTTCGGATCGGACAATATGTATAAATAATGTAAATAACATCTATGCTTTTATCCCCATAAATCTTCAAGATTGCCGACAGAATGACAGCACTCCTGCTGAAACAGATGGTTTTTCGTGCTAAACGTTTCAGGTGAGTCCGGATCGTTAAATTATGTCGTTCGATATGATTGGTCCCGTATAATGATGTCCGATGGATCTTTGTCTCGATCAGAGAACGGTAATTTCTTAGCCTATCGGTATAAACCCGTTTGGCATCAGATAGACGAAGGGTTTCGAGAACTGCGTTAAGGGTGGCATTTGTCCGTAGACCGATATTGTAACTAACGACTTGTTTGGATTTTCTGTCCAAGGCATATGCTATCCAGATGTGTTCGGACTTTCTTCGTACAAAGCTCTTTATTTCATCCACTTCATAAGTCCTTTGAGTAAGGACCGGCGGACGAGAGATCGTATGGGCAATCTGTACAATTCTGCTGAGTAGGGTTGTAGGAGAGATATTCAGTATTCGTGCTGTACTTCGGATGCCGACTCCTTCTTTGGTTAATGTTACGATCTCGTCATTGATTCCTTTCTGGTAGGCGTTGTAACTATATAGTGCCTGTTGTTTCCGATGACATGATTTGCACTTATAGCGTTGCCTGCCGTTGTTCTGCGTTCCGTCTTTTACGCATGTGCCTCCGCAATATTTGCATTCCATTTTTGCTATCCCCTAATTTGAAACACGAAGGTTGGATATCGTTTTGAAAACTCGTTTTCGAAGGATTTAAGGGTGCAAAATACAAAAAGCGACTGTAGTAGTCGCTTTTGCTTTACCTACGAAAGGAAAATTTGCGCTGAAAAACAGCGTTTTAATTATTGAATTGAAGTCATCCCCTAATTAAAAAACACTACCGAAGTTCATTCAACAGTTTCCTCAGTTAAAAATGATTGAGTCGATAGATGATAAAATTTTTTATTCGAACTGTATGTCGTTTGATAATTCAAACGGAGATTCTCTTGTTGCGAATATTGTTCAAAATTAAAATATTGATATCGTTAAGGATTAATTAGGGCCGAACAGTACGCTGATAACTCCGCCTAACGACAAAGTATGACAGCCCCCGCACTGTTTTTGCACTGGCGATGAGCTTAGAGTATAGTCTGTAAAGAACTTCAGTCCCATGCCAGTGTGAGCCCGGAAAGTCAGAGAGAGTCCAGTTCCTGCTCCTATGGCATTACAACTCCCGAGTGTATGTCCGGCGAACTCAACGGGAAGGGAATAGGTATATTCACAGAGTAATTTGGTGCCAACCAACCAGCGAGATGTGATCGGTAATGAACCGTAGAGACCTACAGCGCCATGTATTGCATTGAAATTATTGTCAGAGACATGCCCGTTCAAGGTCCACGGCAAGGAGGAAAGCCGAAGTCGACCGCCCGCACCCCAGTGAGCATTCCAGAACCAAGCTCCTTCTACGCCGATGCAACTGCCTATTGAAAAACGAATTTGAGAATGGTCCTGCAGACGATAGACACCTGGCAGAGCGTCGATGCCCAGATAGAGCCCAAAAAAAGAGGGACGGTATGCCACACTGAATGGGGGTTCCATATGTTCAGGGGAGACCATACCTCGTTTTGTAAAAATCAGATCGGCAAGCCAATAACCAAGTTCAGCAGACAGGATCCCGACTCCTGCACCCACCATCACATCGCTCAAATAGTGTTTGTTATTGGCTATGCGCATCAATCCTGTCAATGTAGCGACTGCATAACCGCCGATACTGTACCAAGGACTATGTGTAAGACCGTACTCTTTATGCAGCATTGTGGCCGTCATGAAAGCTGTGGCCGTATGTCCCGAAGGAAAGGAGTTGCGTGATGAGCCGTCAGGACGCATGACACGGCAGGTGTATTTGAGAGAATTGATGGTTATGGCCATAATGCCGGTCGAGAAGGCATCTGAAACGAGCATACGCCCCCAACTGCTGCGGCCTGGGAGGCCGGCCGCTTTCAGTCCCAACATCAGTGCGGCGGGAGCATATTGGAGATAGTCATCGGTATGGAAACGCACCCGAGGCAAATAGTTATTGCGCATGTCACGAAATCGATCATCGGCGCTTTGCACGATAACACCTGAGATAATCAGTGGTACGGCAGCATAGCTCATCTGATAAACCTTAGACTCCGGAATCCGCAGCCACAAGCTGGTTGGCCGCATGGGCGGCGCACACTTTTCTATCAAAACGGGAGGTCTTCCTTGTGTGGAAAGTGTGAGAAATGAAAACAAAATGCTCAAAAAATATTGTCTAAATCCAGTCATTCACTCATTCATATGTATAGGGATACAACCATCATATTATTGCAGGGAATACGGCATCTTCTTACGCCGTTGTCGTTATGATATAAAATAAGCCTCCCGTCAGCTCCGCCCTCCTTGTAACGACAAAGAAACTTCACACGACGCGAGGCTCTGCCATGTCCGCCCATACCGAGGAAATATAGAACGGTACATCGCTATTTAGGAAGAGGCTTTGCTAGAATGCATTCTCATGCATCATTCATTTATAGATAGGCAACATTCGATCGGCAGAGTATATCAGGGTCAGAGAACGCAAAGACGGCAATCCCCTTGGGCAAAACAATACAATGTTTCCGGAATCGCTCGCGTACCGTGCTGGTCGCGAACCGTTCCGATAGTAATGTTTTTTGATCCGCCTAAAACCGCGATATAATTACCGGGCCACACAAATTTCTAAGGCGGCGCGATCTCGGACCATGTTTCTCTTTCGGTATCGCTTCCCGAGATGATACACCTGTCCAACAAGACAAGCAGAATCATAGCCAATAGAAACGACACGACGATTCCTGCCCGACAGTTCCATTTTTCATAGGCAGGATTGATAAATCCTCTTTTCTCTCTTTTCTTGAATATATGCGGATTATATCGGATTTATGGTTGTGTAGTCTTGCTGGCTGCGGGTCGGCAGGTGAAAATGCCTGTTCTAAATCGTCAGTGTCGTAGAGATAGAGCGTGTCGGTGGATTGTGCCTGCACCGTATGCTGTTTCTGTCGTTCAGAGCAGGCGTGACAACAAAAGGATGAAACACAAGATCGAAATATTTGGTCAACATAATTCATGTGTTATCGGTAAAAAGAACCCCCGAAAAAACAGAATGAACTGTTTCCCGAGGGTTCCCCCTTCTTATGTCAGAAGTTTATTCCACAATAACGGCTCGATTGAGTTCTGGTTCAGCAAAACGATTGTTCGTATCGCCTTCAGCCCTTTTCTTCAAGCGGTCAGCCGGAATGCCGTACTTGTTTGTCAACAGGTCGTAAACGTACTGCATACGCTGTTCCGAGAGACGCTGATTGAGCTCCTTGCTTCCGGTAGCTTTATCGGCTGAGCCGATCAACGTAAAGATTTTGTTTTTGTCGGCCTTGATGGCGTGTTTTACGTAAAACTCAAGATTCGTAAGTTCTTTTTTGTCGAGCGTAGCCTTGCCGATGGCAAAAAACAGCACCACGGGCGAAGCCGATACGGAAGAGACTGTTTCCTTTTCCGGCTGGCGGTTGCGCAGCGCTTCGTTTTCGGCCAGCAGGGTCTTGTTCCGGCCTGCCAGATCTGCGTTGTCGTTCTCCAACGCTTTGATACGGTTCTGATACGGTGTATAGTCGGGAACGACCGGAGGTGCGACCCGTTTGAAACCGCGACGATTCAGTTTGAACGAAAGGCCCAGCGTCACGGAAGTCATGCCTTCGCCGTTACTGCCACGGGCTACGCCGTCGAATCGCTGATTCACAAACATATGGCGTGCTTCCAATGTCAGATCCAAAAGGTTCGACAGGCGGATGTTGTTCAGCAGGCCAATACTTACCGCGAATTCGTTATCATGGGAACCGTTGCCATAGGAACGGGCCCAACCGGCCCCGACGAAAGGCACGAAATTCCATGTACGCGTCTCTTTGTAGCCGCTCACGGCATTGGAGAAGTTCCACATCACATCGCCATGCAAGTATGACACGCCGAACTTCTCGTCGTAGATATCGCCCGATACGAGATTTTTGGCATACATGGTCTGTCCCGTAGTCCACCCTTTGGCATTGATGCCCGAATATCCCAAACGGAGACCTACCGAGGGAGTGATCCATTTACCCACATGGAGGTCTAAGGCCGGGGCCAGCCGTTTGCCGAACGATCCGTAGGAATCGTTTTCGCCGTGGTAGATGTTTACACCGCCACCCACGCCGAGCCAAATGTTGTCGAATAGACGATTCGTCTCGTAAGGGCCGCGTACAATCTTTCCGCTTGCGTCGCGGTTGCCGTTCTCCTGTGCCATGACGCCTGTCGAAGCAAGCATCACAACTGCTGACAAAACGCTTTTGCCCAGCAGGTTCGTGTTTCTGGTTGTTTTCATAAATTCTTAGTTTAAACGATTTATTCACAATATCGCTGTCTCCAATACAGCTTAATCTTTTCCGTTGGCGATTTTCATGGCAAGGGATCGATATTCTCTTGCCGCTTGTTCCGTTTCCGATTACCGGAATCGATTATATCACACTCTTCCCGACGTCATATCTGCAGGCAAAACTTTGTGTTCCTGCATAATTTTGAACAGTCGCACGCACCGAAGATCAAGTCAGACCCATACCGCGAGACTTTATATCCCAGCCGACACAGCACACATGGACAGGTAACGTTGCCAAAACCAGAATGCGCTTTCTGTTATGTTCGAACAACTCTTCCCGAATCGGTTAGGAAACTCGTTTTGAATCGGTACGAGCAAATCGTAGAACAAGTTCCGTCACTTCCCATTTAGGGATTCCGCACCTTTTCTAACGTCTGCGAAACCGCAAGTTCCGTTTGCGATTTCGGTGAGAAGTACTGGCAACGGCCGTCGAAGCGTCCTCCTTTCTCAATCACGATATCTTTCACGGAGATATCGCCTGTCACATGACCTCCCGCATGAATCGTAAGCAGCTCGGTTGCCGTCAGAGCGCCTTCGAAAGAGCCGGAAATCTCCCCTACGGAACACTCGACTCCCTCGGAATGTATGATACCTGTTCTGCCTACGATCAGACGTCCTTGAACATGCAGACGTCCGGAGATCTCTCCGTCGATATGCAGATCGCCCTTCACTTCCAGTTCTCCGTGCATGAGACTGCCTGCGCCAACGGCAGTACGTTCCACAGGAACGCTAGATGAGCAAGCGGCGGAGGGAGACGGTGCCGGTACAACTTCCGGCATCTCTACGGTGCCGGAAGTTTCTCGTTCTTTTGTCAATTTCGAAAACATATTTATAGCCGGATCTGTTTCTGAATCAAATGCCTTACGAGGAAAGCGAACAGAACAGTGTACCTGCCGTTTTCGATATTCCCGCATCCGTCAACTTGCCGACGTCTTGTTTGATATCCGAGGAAGGAGAAAAACGCACATAGCATTTCGAGGGAATCTGAATCGTCTGCCCCGTAGCAGGGTTACGGCCTTTGCGTGCCGGCCGCGTTTTGACCTGAAAATTACCGAAACCATGCAGAGCGACGTTTTCGCCCCGCTTCAAACTGCCGGCAATACCTTCAAGCGTTGTTTTAACAGCCAGAGCCGCCTCTTTTTTGCTGAGACCGCTTTGAGTGGCCACATAGTTCGTCAATTCCGTTTTGTCCATTGTATATTTATGTTTAGTGAGACGCATTTCGGTATAAATAATCTTTATTTGCCTTTCCCTGAGTTATCTTCACTCTGATCGGATCATATTTCCTCCCCAACGACGAGGCGATTTATTGGTCCATACTGGACCAATCGGCCCGAGGCATTCAGTCTCATAAGTAGAGGGGGAAGACGAGAACCTATGTGATAGAATGGTATATTTTTCCATATCGTCAGTTTCACTGGGCTACTTGCATTTTTCATTCGGAAACTCCGTGAACCTCTCCGGCCTTGAAAGGTCCCGCGAACAGGAAGGCGAAGAGGTAGTATAGAGCTCTCCTTCAGGCGAAATCTGCGGATAAAATCTGCGCAGAGGCCAAACGTTCCGCACTTGATTGTAGGCTTCCACCTCTTTGAGAAAATAGCGCATGATCATGGGCGGAACCGGATTCCCGAATCGCACATAGGTGCTTCGGACAAATCGCCGATAATCCCGCATACGTCGCCGAACATGATAGATGCGAATGATCGTACCCATCAAATAACTGATCCACAGCACGAAAACAGCTATTGAAATCAGTAGTAATTTGCCTAAAAGCGTGTCGTATGATACGAAACCATCCATATCGTTAGCATTTGATCATCCTTTATGGCTTGCCTACCCACGGAGATATTCATCTTTGCGAGTCAGAGACATCTTATCGTGACGGGAACGGCCATTTTTCTATGTCAAATATCATTTCACAGGTAACAGTAATTTGCTATGAATAACGGTAGTACAATGGCGACCGATTCTTTCCCCTTCTCTTCATCACTCTGCGTAACCTTTATAAGCTTAACCGTTTTGATTTTGTAATCTCAGGTGTAATCCGATGCAGATTTGTCATGACCGAATCATGCTCATATATTTATGTTTTCTCGCAACCATGTCTCGATGTCAGCAATCGGGCTGTCTTTGAACAGCACCGTTTTATCGTGTTCCAACAAGTAGAGCGCCGGGATAGCTGGAATGTCGTAGGCGGTTGTCTCTCCATGTTTCATTGGACTGTGACCTACCGTCCAGCCTTTCGGCATTTGAGGCAGATATTCGCGCCACGTTGAGACATCTTCATCCGGATAGATGGCTAGCATCTTCAGCCGTCCCGAAACAAGCAGCGGGTTGATCACCTCCGAATGGAGGATATGTTCTTTTATCCGATCGCACTCCGGGCAACCGGGATTATAGAACATCAGCAATAGGTAGTCCGCTTTTATACCATGCAGCGTTCCCCGGCCACCCGTACCCGTCGTATAACAAATATCTGCTGCCTTCATTCCGGGACGGTTTTTGTCGGCCGAAGCAAGTAGAGCTTGCGGGCGTATTTTGTTGATATCGTCGATATGGGGAGCTTCGGTTATTGCTTCCAATACCGGGATGAATAGTTCCTCGTTGCGGAAGGGTGAATTGGGATGTTGCCAAAAATATTCGGCCATATCGAGCAGCCGAAGTTGCATCTCCGGATAATCGTTCCCTGTACGGATCAATCCTCCAGTGAGTTTTGCAGCCTCTGCTTCAGGTATCTGCGAGAGCAGCTGCGCCCAAGAAGAGAAAACACCTTCCAAAGCTACCGTGTCCGCAATCCATCGTATATCAGCCCAGTCAAGGTTATCCCAATAGTGTTCGGCATACCATGTTATCTGCTGGTTATCGTCCGTGAGTATTGCAGGAGGCTGCAAAATATTCAGTCTTAAGGCTGAAGTTTGCACGGGGAATAGCTCGGAAACATTACGGCTAGGATTTCCACAGGAAAGCATCAATATTATACAGGAAAATAATCCTGTGCTTACTATGAGATGTTTCATTGATTGTTATCGTTTTCAAGCTGACTTATATATGAAGGTCGTTACATTGTATAGTGTCATGGCTCTACAAGGCCATTTCTTTTGCAATACACACTTCACGCATCATTCCCTAACACAACGAATTGCATGTGTAAATGTTCTATAATTCGTCCCGTTAGAGGGGCCCGCCGAGATATCTACTCCATACGCTCGTGCGAGATAGCTGCCAGAGAATGTCCGCGACCAATGAGTTCCGTTTGTACCAGCCCATATGATGGTCATATTCGATCCGGCATACGAATAGCTACCGCTGGCCGGATAAAAAGTCGTCTCCGAACTTCGATCGTCGAAATACACGTTCATGCCATTGTTAAACGCGAAACTTTTATTCCGACTGTCCTGTGTTACTGCCGTCCACATTTCCATTGGAGGGACCCGCCAACCCGGAGGGCAGGGATCGAATCCTGTTTTCGGGAAGTCATTCGACTCTTCTCCCCAAAACGGCGCAGGGGCAACGATTGGACTGTACCATCCGGTGAAACGGGTGGTCGGATGCTCGGTAATATAAGCAATGCCCTCTTCGAATTCGAGCGAAGTCGTTACACCGACAGCTTCCTCTTTCCATTCGGACCCCGGTGCATTGTAAGTCTCCGCGTGCTCTCCACCGCTCACCGTTTTTGCACCTATGAAAGGATCTTTACGCCCCCACTGGTAAAGCAGTCCGTAACGTCCTACACTACCTTCCGGTACCGAACCGTTGGCGCCCAGACTATGAAGCATGACATGGTAGAACTTCGAGGAAGATCTGTCTACGAAATAAGTCACATAGTCTTCCTCTGGATCGTAAGACGTTGACCAAATATGCCAGCTCCAGGCCGGGACATTGTTCTTATTCCAGCCGATCAGGACATTACCTTCCCGAACGCTCTCTCCACGGGTCCCCGCCGTCGTAAAATAGACATAACCGTCCAATGTAGAAACCGATCCCGGCTCGATGACGCTTCCCTGACTATGGGTCTCCCACAGCACTGCCGGAGCATAACCCGAAGTGCTGAGTTTTCCGAATTGATAGGTATAGCTAACGTCATTATATGTTCCTACGAATGTCCCCCCGTTTCCTGAGATGGCCGGAAATTTATAACGCATGCCTGCCCGGTGAACCATGTAACAATTAGCCGTTCCCTGAGGCGCATTGGGAATTGCAGACAGGTCTTCGGGTTTCATTACGCGCAGGTCTTCTTTGTCGTTATCGCCTCGGATCGTAGCGACGATCGTGTAGTGGTGGTTCCTTACCAGATTGAAATCATTACTGGAATTCTCCCCCGGATAGATATTATAGCTCACTTCACTCCTCACTCCATTCTTAGTGTATACGCCTTGCATTTCGATAAACGCGGCATTGCGCGGGGCGTTCCCGTAGCCTTTCATAAAATCATTGCTCAGACGACTTATCACGCCTTGCAAGTTTTCAGGCACGTACCATACTAGCGTAATACCGGTGTTTTTCATCTCCGTGGCATTCCCTGCCTGTGAGGAGGAAACACCGATCAGATCGTAATTCATGAAATTGCCGGCAGCAGAGGACGGATACAGGTCGACGAGGCCCGAAGGAACCTTCAGCTCTTTATAACTCGATAACGTAGAAACGTTCCGCAACCGGATGCTTTGCAATAGAAAACTCTCCGAAGAAAATTTGGGGTCTACCTTGCAGGTGAAGGTGATCTTGGCCACCAAGCGTGTCAAGGTGATGTTGATCGGACTGGTAGTGGGCGACCCTTCGAATTTTCCTACCATAGGCAAGCTTGCGCCCGCATTGCTGACAGCGCCTTCGTTGGCATATTTCAACGTGAGCTCCTCGAAGTCTGACAGTTTACCTATACCGACCTTTAAGTCGTCAAACTGTGTTGAGGACACGTTGGCCACAAAATAAATAGTGGATAGAGGCTCTTCAGAAATCGGAGCCGACAGTCGATTGTTCCGTATCTCGCTGCCCGGGTAATAGGAACTCGTCACCAAGATTTGCGCATCGTTGAATTGCAGCACCCATAACCCTTCTACAACGCTCTCTTTGGCAATGGGGTTTAGCTCAGCACGTGTCCCAGCTTCTACCGTTTCATACAGATCGACGTCAAGTGCTGATTTGCTCTGGCTGTTTATCGGGATAGGACCAGGATCGCTCACAAGGCTCATTTCCGGCACGGAGAACTCGAAGGTCGCCGGGAACGTCTTTCCGCTCCCGGTCGTTCCGTCTCCACGCTTTTCAATAATTTCTTTGGTACAGCCTGACAGGGTCAGAGCCACCGCGGCGCACCACACGATATTCCAGACGTTTTTCATCTCTCCTTTGATCTTATTCTCTTGTTTTTTGACATGGGGGCCGAAGTTTCTGCCCGCTCCTTACCTGCAGCCGCTTACCATCTCATCTCCCGGATACAACGAACTGCATTGGCCTGGCCACGAAACGCATCGCTTAGAGGAGCTCCATATGCTTTATCTACAGTATACAATCCCATAGCTGCTGCCGTATAATGACCGGCCACAAATACCGACGAACTCCAATAGAATCCCGAACTCCCGGTGGTAAATTGGCCGGTCATATCAGAACGAGGTATGATATACGGATAGAACGCAAAGCGATCGGTCTTGCCATAATAATAGTAGAATCGCCAACCGTTATTGTACGATCCGTTGGCATTCACAGGTCCTGTCAATGCACCTTGACCCACTACCTGAGCTGTATTTATGTCGATAAAATTGGTCCATAGATCCGCCGGAGGAACCCGCCAGCCAGGCGGACAGGGATCATGGAGCGTTTTCTTTCCGAACGACTGGTTAGGATAAGCCTTCGGATCAGTCGAGTAATTGCCCCACAAATTATCGTGCTGATATTTATATTCATCCGCGCGCGCCGCCCAGTCTTTTGTTTTGATCCCGTTGCTGCGGAGAAAATGGGTCGGATGGGCCCAGGTATACCACAGTTCAGCGTTGGTATTTTGACCTATCGAAGCTATGGCTGTGGTATTAAGAATTGTTTTCCACTCATGCCCTGCCGCATTGGTGGTCGGGGCAAAATCGGTTCCAGTACTAGCGTATGTGCGCGGTCCGATAAAAGGATCCTTGCGTCCCCATTGATAAAGCAAGCCGTGCAGGCCGATCGACCCTTCGGCCGCCGTGGCGTCCGCCCCCAAATTGTATTTCATAACCGCATAATGATAGGACGGTGTCGCCGCGAGATTATACTTTCCCGTGACACGAGGACTCAAGGGATAGGTATAATACGTATCGTGATCCTGGTCAGGATCGTAACGAGTCGCCCAAATATGCCAACTCCAAGCCACATTCCCGTTGGAATACCTGACGGCAACTACGGCGTTTCCTTCGTTCACGATGGTTCCTGTTTTTCCGGCCGTAGTAAAATAGAGATATCCGTCTTGCACTTTCACCGAACCCGGTACGATCACGCTCCCCTGAGAGCCTGTCTCCCACACGACAAATGGATTAGTCACATCCCCAAGCATGGTTCCATGAGTGATAGGAGTTTGGGAGCCATACGCTTCTTTTGGTATGGGAACTCCGTTACCGGCTACGTCCACCCGGAACTTGTATTGGCGTCCTGCCTTGGAAACGATATAACAATTGGAGGTCCCGTTTGCGCTTAGATCGTCCGTCGTTTTGTTGACTACGACCCGGTCGCCCGGATTTGCGCCTTTGATCGTCAGCGTGATGGTATACTTGTAATTGCGGATCACGTTGAAATCATTGGCAGCGTTAGCGCCCGGATAGACCCGGTAGGCCACGTCGAAACTCTCCGCACCCTGCGTATACGTGCCTTTCACTTCGATATACGTACTGTAAGCAGGTGCATTTGCCTCCCCTTTCTGTGCTTCCGTCAACCCCTTTTTTACCCCCCGAAGATTCTCGGGCAAATACCATATCAGAGTAACGCCGGTGTTTTTCATCTCCGTGGCGTTTCCGGTCTGAGGATATTCGGCGTAATAGTCCATGAAATTCCCCGCATCGGCGGCCGGATAAACCGGACTGGTACTCGTCGGGATCGTCTGGGATTTGTAACTCGACACGTTAGGGACACTGCACAGTTGTATCGTCTTCAGAGCAAAAGACTCGTTGGCCGGCAAATCTACCTTACAGGTAAAAACGATTTTGGCTGCCAGTCGTTTGAGTTTGACGTCAGCAGTGGTGGCGGCGGTAGCTCCGGTATAGGTTCCGACCATCGGTAGGCTGGCATTTGAATTGGTTACGGCCGCCTCGCTGGAATAAGTGAGCAATAACGACTCGAACTGCGATAACAAAGCGGAGCCGACCTTCAGGCTGTTGAACTGACCGGCAGATACATTCCCTACAAAATAGACCGTCGTCGAAGCAGCGTCAGACAGTGCCACGCTCAGTTTGTTATTCTGGATACTCGAAGCTTCGTAATACTCTTTCAGGATCAACTTCTTGTCCGAATTGTCGAACTGCAATACCCAGAGTCCCGCCAACAGATCTTCCTTGGTAACAGGATTGAGTTCAGCTCGGGTGAGGGGTTGTTTCTCATTCATTTCCACACGGAAACTTTGTTCGGCTTCACAAGCCTGTGCTTCGGCCACACCCGGTTCGTCAGTTGCGGGCGCATTCATATCCGATGTTTCCAGAGAAAAGGTCATCGTCACTTTTGCTCTCCCATCGGTTACGGATTCAACCTCTTCGGGCAGATGTTTATAACAAGCCGACAGGGCCAGTGAAACGATGACAAACAATGCCGATTTCCGGAAATTTTTCATAAATTCAGTTTATATCTTGTTATTCTTTGATCCTTCGAGAGGTAAAGAGGACGATAGTCTATCTCGCCTCGGATAATGGAGGGTACGCACAGTTCACAGTGCCTATTCATGGACGCAACGGACTGAAAAAGCATTGGCGCGATAACTGCTGCTCAATGGACTGACTCGGTTGATATGGAGATTCCCTGCTTGCTGTTTTCCTCCGGCATAGGGAGCCGAAGACCAGTACCAACCATTCGTGCCGGTCGCATCGGTCAGTTCTCCGGTCGAGCGGCTACGCATACCCGCAGCCGGATAGAAAGCGGTATCTCCGTTCGAACCTTGGCAGTAGAAATGCCATCCATAATTGAAGCTGCCGCTGACGTTTGCCGTACCGTTACCCGTACCATCCGAAGAGAAATTGGTCCACAAGTCCTGAGGCGCGACCTTCCAACCCGGCGGACAGGGGTCGTAGGGTGATTTCGTTCCAACCGATGCATTGGGATACGTATCACTGGTATTGCCGTTTCCCCACAAAGCATCAACTTGTTCCACGTATTTAGTCGCGTTCAGCCAATCTCCCGCTTTCCCTTCTTTGATAAAATGAGTCGGATGAGAAAACGCGTAAGAAATGTTCCTCCAAGTCTTATTGTCTTTAGCTTGGGCATTCTCTATAATTCGCCATTCATGCCCTTTCGCATTGTAGGTGCGAGCGAAATCAGTTCCGCTGCTTGTCAGGGTCGCCGGTCCCATAAAGGGGTCCTTCCGGCCCCACTGATATAACAGTCCGTACAAACCTACTTCCCCTTCTTTGGCTGTAGCGTCAGCTCCCAGGTTGTATTTCATAACCTTATAATTGCGAGCCACAGTACTTACCATGCTCCCCGAAGCCGACAGCGTCCGGGTCGTATAAGTATCGTAACTTTTGTCCGGATCGTAAGAGGTCGCCCAGATATGCCAACTCCATCCCAAGGTGTTATTGTTGGATACGCCAATTACGGCGTTCCCTTCCCTAATGGCCGCTCCCCGCTTTCCTGCCGTCGTAAAGTACAAATAATCCCCTATGACGGAAAGCGAACCCGGTTCTATTACACTACCTAAAGATTCTGTCTCCCATACTACGAATGGATTCTCCCGGATCCCCGATAGATCGATTGTTCCATGCGTGAACGACTGACCGTTGCTCAGCCAATGCAAAGAGCTACCGTTACCCCCGATGATTTTGAAACGATAGCGTGTGCCGGCTTTCGAAACGAGATAACAATTGGCTGTCCCATTCTTACCCAGGTCCTCGGGTCGAACTACGCGCAGGTCTTGTTCCCTAGCGCCCCGAATGGTCGATACAATGGCATACTTATAATTGCGAACCACATTGAAATTATTATTAGACGTGGTCCCGGGATAAATATGATAGGAGACCTCGAAACTCTCGCTTCCCTGCGTATAAATGCCCGTCAACTCGACAAAAGTACTATATTCAGGGGCGTTGACTTCACCCTTTTGGGGATCGGTCAGGCTGCTTTTCACGCCTCGCAGATTTTCGGGTAGATACCACACCTGAGTAATTCCTGTGGTTCGCATCGTTTCGGCATTCCCGGTTTGGTCCGACACATCAATAGGATCATAGTCCATAAAATTGTCGGCGTATGCAATCGGATAGACCGGGGTGGTTCCCGTCGGGATCGTCTGAACCTTATAGCTCGACACGTTGGGTACGCTGCGCAGACGTATGGTCTTCAAAACAAACGAGTGTGAAGCCACTTCCAGATCCACTTTGCAGGTAAAGGTAAGTTTGGCAACCAACCGCTTGAGCGTGATTTTGGCAGGCAGATTGTCAACGTTCCCGCTCCAGGAAGCAGCCATCGGCAGATTGGCTTCCCCATTGGTCACAGCGTTCTCGCTGGTGTAATTGAGCGTCAGGGCTTCAAAATCCTTCAAGGTAGAGGTGTTTACCGTCATCTGGTTAAACGTTCCGGCAAATACGTTCCCCACGAAATAGGCCGTGCACGAGGAGGAGGATGCCAGCGTCACATTTACCTTGTTATTTTGGATCTGCGAAGCAGAAAAAAAGGTCTTGAGCATCAGCTTTTGGGTTGAATTGTCGAATTGCAGCAACCATAGTCCCGTCAATACGTTCTCTTTGGTGAGCGGATAAAGTTCGCTTCGGGTCGTTTTCTCGTTGTCGTTCAGCTCTACGCTGACCGACTCTCCGGCACGGCTGGACGCGGAAATGGGAACGTCCGGAGCCGTCATTTCTGGAATTTCGAACTCGACGGTTCGCTCCACAGTCTCTTCCACCGTAACTGAACCATCCGTTCTTTCCGGCTGTACATGCTTCTCACAGGCCATCAATATCAGTGTCATCACAGTAAACAATACCGCTTTTCGAACGTTTCTCATAGCTTTATATGCAACTTCTTCTTTTTCGTTTCACTAAATACACCTTTGAGCAGGAAAGCCTGCGGCGGAGATCAGTTCCCGACAATTGAACTCCATGCAGGATTGAGCGTCCAGCTATCGGGGATAATCACCGGCGTGAAATAACCGCCGCCCACGTCAGGGGTATTCCATTTCCATTCGGTGTCCCAACTACCGACTTCGACCACAGTCGTGTTACCGCCCGGGGCTCCCACGTCGGGAGCGTACCATATTGCATCGGTGTTCCAAGGCGTTACTTGTAGGTTAAGCAAGATCTTATCGCTTTTCAGTTCAATTGCAAAATTGTAACGCTTCCCTTTCTCAAAAGGCAGATTGACGAAATCCGTCGCCAGTTCCGTTGCGGAGGGTGCTTCGTTGAAGGTCACACTCATTGAGAAAGTAAAGCTTTTGGAACTGGGCAACACCTCTTCCACGCAGGAGTACTGTCCGACTTCAGTCCCTTTTACGAACGCGGACTCCGGGAAAGAATAACTACCTCCATCACTGCCCAAAGCAATCCCTTCACCGACACGGAGAGTCGCAGGACTCACAGTAAGGCTGCCGACCGTGATCGAATGAGGTTGTATGCTGGTAACTCGATCGCTGACTCTTATCGTCGAGAAGCTCAGTTGCGAACACTGGCGTTCCAGCGTCGTGAGAGTCACAGTAGCCGACGGAGTGTCGGCCGTAATCGTATACGAAGCCGTCAGAGAGCTGGCATAGTCCACGCCATGCGCTACGCTGACTTCGATTTGGTCGGTCAAGGGTAAAGCCGGCATGATGGCATAAAAATCGTAGTTGCCTGGTTCCAGCCGCATCCGGCTACTCTGATCGAGAGCCTTGTAGTTGCCCTCACTGTCTACCGTGCAGGGAACAAGGCTGCCCGAACGCATGACATAGGCTACGTCTTTCACGTAATTCACTGTCGAGGGGTTGTCGGCAGCACTTCGGTAGGCAATAATCCGAACGGTGACATTCTCATCTAACGCCACGACGGCCCGCGTCGTCGGAAATTTCAGGACGCGTTCTCGGTCATACCCGCTTTTGACGATCTGCGTTTCGCTTCCGATTCCGGGCGTTGCGAAATCGACCAAGACATGTTCGTTCCCTGCAAGTTCCGGGCTTGCTTGCTGCTCCTCTTTATAACAGCCGTTCAGCAGCAAAACGACTCCCAGCAATGATACGACACTCTTTATGGGGCAATGACTTTTCATGATATTCAACTACTTTACGGGTAGGGGTTGAAGGGTGGTATTCCCGGCGTCGATCCAGTCCGTGACGGCGATCTCGGGTTTGAGCAAAACCTTGCCGTCGCCTATAGAGACGAAGGTTGCATAGACCTGGTACAGATAATTGCGCTGTATTTGTTGTACCGGTGTTCCGTCTGCGTTTGTAAGCGTAACTTCGAAATCCTTGAAACTGGCGCCGCTTTCATTCGTGATCGTCACTCCTTTCAGGCTGAAACCCAGAGCTCCCGCCGAACAGTCGTATTCAGGAGTATAGAAAGTAAAAAAACGCTGGGCGGCACTATTACCTTCACCTTTTACCTGTACAGCAAGCGCCTTAGGGCCGTTCACGATATTCTCCTTGTCAATCAGTGCTCCCGAGGCGAGTTGGTCGGGCAGCAGATAGCCCGAGGCACAAGTGTTCCGAATGGAAAGCGTCGTAGAAGCATTCACTTCCACCGTTGCCTCATCGCTCTCTTGTTGGAGATAGACGTCCACCCGGGCCAACGCGCGGGTAAGTGCCACGTCCACTTCGATATCGCCCACCGTCTGCTGAATCGTATTGATGTTTTGCTCGATCCCGAACATGGGAACTGAAAAAGCTTCCGCGTCGAACGACGCATCCGCATTGAAAGCCTCCGTCGTCATATATTCGGCCATCCTGTATTCGATACCGGCCAGTTGAGTAGGATCGGTGACCTTGTCCAGCGTTTCGGACATCGAACTCGGTTCGTTGGCAATCACATACAAAGCCTTATTGAAAGTCCGGGTTACATGTATCCGAACGGTATCCAGATCCGTCACGCTTTTCAACGTCCGATAGACCATCGTATCCAGCTTTTTACCGTCAAAGGCATACATCCGTATACTTTTGAAAGCATATTCGGCCTTGCCGAGCACGTTTGTATCCTCACTGACGGACGAAAGGTTGGCTTTCAGCGTCACGTAGGCCTCATCCTGAACCGGGCGAAGATCGTCTTTCGAGCAGGAAAACAAACAAAAGGGACCCAAGCACAGAAATAGAGCGAACACTATATCATATCGTTTCCTCATGGTCAATATCTTATAAAATTCCCGACTGCGACGACCATACCGTCCAGCCGTTGATTTTGATCATAATCGCCGTATAGGCTGTCTCCCCGAATACGTCATTCGAACCCAGATACAGCTCGATCTCCCATGTGTCCTGGCGGTCCAAGTATTCCTGAGCCTGCATGGTCGCAGGCAACGTTTCCAGCAAATAATCGATGAGATCCATATCCGAAGACGACAGCAACGAACGGCCCGTCGTCCGGTCGGTGACTTCAAGACGTACGTTCTCACCCTGAACCAAGCGTAGCGTACTGAGCGAATAAACGATCTTCCCGTCCGTCTCCTGTGGCTCATTGAAGGGCCGGTAGGTGACCTGCTGGGTGTCGGCAAAAAGGTTGTCGACGTGATACGAACCGTTGGCGGCCGTCAGTTTTACGTCGATGTTGCCCGCAGCAGGGAGTGTCGTCCCCTGACTGGCATAAAGCGTCAGGTTGATCCGGTTCGTGTTTTTGACCAGGCTAACAGTCTCCGTGTGGCCGTACGCCTGTTCAATCGTGAAAGTGACCGGCGTACCGTTCCACAACGGATTCAGTTCGGAAGCGGATTCTCCATTCCGACTGTCGAATTGCAAGACTATATCCTCCTTGAGCGAGACATTCGTTTCTGGCTCGGAGAGGTAATAGAAGGAGCTCAGACTGCCGCCCCACGCCATGAGCGTATAGGTTCCAGAATTCAGCGACAGAGGTATCCGGTAACCAGCTTGAGAAAGCCGGCTTCCTTCGTCGATGATCCGCTGCACAAGGCGGCCGCTTTCATCGAACACAAACAATTCGATCCGCCCGCACTGTTCGGCAAACTTGTCTTCGTTCGCCATATTGTAATCGTATACGAACTGTACATACATCGGACAGGAGTCGTGTTCTTCGGGAAAACTGCAACACCACAGCAAACCGCCGAGCAATAGCATGAAGAGTGGCCTTAAGAAGGTATAAAATAGCATGACAATCTGTTTTTGCTTCTTCGTGTATATCGTAGAGGCAGACATTCTGCCTTCTGGTATTTTCGAACTTGGGGGATGCCGCGACAGGCATCGGGTATTTCGGGTATGTCATATAGGCGGCCGGCATGCCCTGCGGCCTGAAAAAGGATGAAAAAAGGGCGGAATTCCATGCGGAACACGAAATTCCGCCCCACAAAAAGGAACTAAGGTATTACAACAGGCAGACTAAACGTTACAAATCGACCCCTTGTGTCCAAGTGGTCCAGTCGTTAACCGTAATGGTAACGGCAATATAGGCTTTGCTTTCCCCGTCATTCGGTTTGGGATCGGAAGGATCGGGGTTACCGGGACCGACATCAGGATCGGTGGGATCGGGAATGTAGGAAGTACCAGCACCGTTAATGTTATCGATTTGCAGTGTGTAGGAGTTGTTACGTACCATACCCCAACGGCCCAGCATACCTTCCTGCTGCTGATTATCATGCTTGATATTGACGGCATAGTAACATTCCGAGTTAGGATAATACTGCATATCCATATCGTTCGCGTGCGAAAACTTAGCCACTTTGTAAGCGACATCGTCTACGCCGTTCAGATCATCCAACGTCACAGCGTTCGCAAGAGCGGAATCCCATGTCTTGCTTTGCAATCCCAGTTCAGCAAGTAGGTTGACCAGTTTCTGTTTATCCCCAGAAACAGTGTTATAATACTCCTGTACGTCACTTAGGTCCATGAAAGAATTATTGAAATAGAACCAACCCTTTGCATCCTTGTTTTGAGGAGTATAAGTCGCTTTGAGCACCACCTTGGTCGTATTGTTGTAGTTCTGGGCTTCGCCTGCTTCCATGGTATTTTCAAGGCAGTAATCCATTTCGGCAAGGCCTTTCCATGTAACGGTTGAGCCGCCGGCGAGTGCCGAAGCAGAGTTATGTATCCAGTTGAATGCACCGCAAGCATCGGTCAGGTCCACCGATCCGGGCGTCAGAGGCAGATTTTCATAGTTGGCGTCCGGGCGATAAACAGCGTTACCGGTAGCAGGATACTCTACACGAGGTGCATACGGAAAGAAACTTTTGTTGGTCGTATTCAATACCCAACCGGTAATGTCGGCCGTGGCATTATCTGCCACTGTCACACCCGCAGCATTTTTGATTACTTTCACTTTAGAAACCACACGGTCGACAGATACTGCCACTGCCTTACCTTTGGCTTCCTCAATCGCTTGCTGACGATCCCCGTCACTATCCGAAGCTGCAATCGTCAGCTCCACTTTCGACAGTCCCTTATCGTCCACCTTAGCATTTACGTCACCGGTCATCGAACCCGAACTAACCATCAAGAACTGGTTGGCCTGGGTCAGATCCGCGGCTGTGAGGGTCGAGATAGCCTTGTTCATTTCATCGTAAGTATTGGCCCCTTTGATCTGATTCTCAAGCGCAGTGGGTGTATTGATTGCAACGAAGACCTGTGTCGTTTTTTCACTAATGGTAAATGGCATGAGGGTTCCTTGACCGCCTACCGTCACATTGCCTGTCACTTCTTTTGCGTCTACCTTGTTCAAAGCGTCATCAAAAGCGATGACCCATACCGAAGATACTGTCGACTCCTCCTGAGTGCCCGCTTCCGTTCCTGGACCTGCATCCGACGCCGTAGCCTTGGTACCTTGAGGAAACTGTACCGAAAGTGACATGTAAGCTTTACTGATAGTACTCGGCAGATCAGGACTGCCGCCGTCTCTTTCATTCTTACTACACGAAGCCAGTGTCAACATAGCCAGTGCCGTGGCAAAAAATGTTCTCATTTTCATAAAGTTAATTTTAGTAAAAAGTTAAATAATAAGATGAATTGAGTGTGAATACCTTCACAGATTAATCGTTTTCTTGTTGGCGGAGCAGCTCGATATTTTCTCGTTTGCGGGCGAGTTCTTCGAGGTTCCGTGCGGCGGCCTCGACGCCTGCATCTGAGGCCGCTTGCAAATAGGACTCGGCCCGGTCATATTCGCCCCGCAGCATTTCCAGCACACCTTTCGCATTATCGTACTCGGGAATACGCATCTTCGCATTGACTTTCCCTAAGTAGCGTGCAGCCGATACCGTATCGCCACGTCCGAGCGCGGCGACGGCGGCGTTGACCTGAGCCGTCGGGTCATTGGGATAAAGGCGGACGGCGGTTTCGAAAATGTCATTGAACTCTTGCGTCCCCGGCTCGTAGGTATTAGCTACGGTGTACATTTCATTCAGGCTCAGATTTTGAGGGCGAGTTTTGATGACTTCCTTGGCCTCTTCCACATCGAAATTTTTGACGGCATAGTTGACCCTGCAAAGCACCCGGCGCAGCGAAGGGAACATCTCCCGCAGCATATAGCGATAGGGAACGCCGCCGTAAAGGTCCATCAAACGGCGCTCGCGCCCTTCCAGAATCCCGACATGCTCGATGATAGCCAGGACGGGTTCCTTGTCCGGCATGTCCGAAGCCTTGACCAGCTTGACCAATCCGTCCCAATCTTCGCCGCCGAAATAAATATGGTACAGTTCTCTCGGCAGTTCCGAATAACGGTTTCTCAGGTAATTGAGCAGAGAGAGCGCTCGACCTTCCGACAAGCGCTGATTCGAGGCCAGCGAGCCTTCGGGAGAAGCATAACCGGTAATGTCGATACCGGTAATGGTAACCCCCTGCTCCGAACGGACTTGTTCGATCATTCGGCGTACCTTGGCCAATTCGGCCGGGTTATTCCCGAATTCGGGGCGAATGTCGGTTTTACCCACCGCGAAATCCAGGAACGATTCGTTGGCAATCTCGCGCCGTTTCACTTGTTCGACCTCGGCGACCATATAAGCCAAGTGAGGGGTGATCGTGTAGGGTTCGACTTGTATTTCGAGCGTTACGCTATCGGCCAGCCGGCCCTTGTCCAACTGCCGGAGGGTGTTCCCGCAACCGACCAGATCCACACGTCCTTCCAACCACGAGCTTTTTATCCAACTCTGAAATGGCAACGTGTAACGGTATGTGACGGAGCTGTCGCGATGACGGCCATACCCTTTCACGACGATATAAGGGACATTCCGGGAAGAAACGGCGCGAACGTCCGCGAAAGTTGTATCCCGTACATACTCTTTATAGGCACGCCGCCCGAAGAGCATGACTTTCGGAAGAGGAGTGCTTTGCATTCCGGTCGTCAGCACGGGCGAAAATTCCAGCCGCCTGCCGCTGCGAACGATGTCGTCGCCGAAACGAAGTGCCATATCCACATAGAGCGAATCGCCCCGTTGTTCGAGGGTATGCAGCGCCACCCGGACATTCCCGTTATAGAGACTTTTCTGCTGCCCACAGAGATCGGACGCTCCCAGCATCAGCAATGCCACACCTGTATATAACAGCCACTTTTTCTTCATGGTCATTCTTATTTAATCAGGAAAATTAGAGTAAGACCTACCTTAGTGGGACCGAAATAGTGGCCAGTCGTACGGGCCTCCAATTCGCCACACTTCTCGCAGCGATACTTATCGTATTTCAAAAAGAGGTAACCTACGCCTAGAGTTGCTTCCAACCCCCAACGTCGGCCCAATATCCAATGGTAACCGTAAGAGGCACCAAAGCCTGCCCCCCAGCCTTCATAGCGATGGTCGAGAATGGCATTGCCCCCGATTGATCCGAACATCTTGCCTGAATGAAAGCCCCAAGGAAGCATCCCTCCGATATTGAATTGACCACCCAACAGGTGCGCACCCACAAAATGACCGGAGAACCGCCGACATGACCACCAACGGAATTCCGGTTGTACAACCCAATGCTTCATCTTGCGGTTTTCGGAGAATGTCCAAGGGTTGAGGCCACCCGAAATATCCAGCGTCCACTGCGGAGCAATGCCAAATTCAACACCCACGTTCATCGTGGTCATTGCATCATACAACACGTTGCTTTTGACCCCGATTTTCTGGGCGGAGACACTCTCTAAAAGAAAAAATGACAAGATTAAGAGTATAACTTTTCTCATATCTCCCAATATTATGAAAGCCTTTTGAATCACTCTCTATATTTAATAGAGCCTGACAAATGATTTAGAAGTACATTTTATTGATAATTAAGACAATATGTGAATCTATGAATCGATAATGTTTCAGCAGTATCCGACATTCGACCGAATATTCATTGGAAGGGATTTAGCATCTGTTAGTGAGCATATTATATAATAACTTGCAGAAACAAAGCTGAAACAATCTTCAAACGGTTCTCTATATGAAAAGAACACTATTCTTCGAACCATAAAACGATTACACTCATGAAAAACGAATTGCAATTCCACGATTTACTGTATGTAAATGAACACCGAACCTGTTACCACTATATGACCGAGATCGGAACCGGATTCATTTATGACGAACTGAAGGCAGGCGAGGGATTCCGGCTCAGCAACCTGCACTGCAACCATCTGTTGCTCTTTCTGGACGGTTCTTGCACGCTGAGTTACAATCAGTTTATCAACCGTCATTTCAAGGCGGGGGAGATGGTCCTGATCCCCGGTGCAGCCGAGTTTCAGGGTACGGTGGACGAGGATCTCAAGTTGCTCAACATGTCGTTCGAAACACCCATGAACGGATGCGACAAATTGCTTTTACAGAGTTTCCAATCTCGCTATATTCAGGTGCAATATGATTTTAGACCCTTGCCGATACGTTATCCGCTGGACGCTTTTGCCGAGCAGTTGTCCTATTGCCTGCGGAACGGTATCAATTGCGCGCATTTTCACGAATTGAAACATAAAGAGCTCTTCTTCTATATCCGGGGATTTTATACTAAGGATGAGATCGTCGAATTTTTCTATCCGATTGTTGGCCAGTCATTTGACTTTCGAAAGTTCGTCTTCGACAATTACCGCAAGATCCGAACGCTGTATGAATTGATAGAGCTATCGAATATGAGCCGCAACTCTTTTATGCGGAAATTCAAAGCCGAATTCGGGATTACAGCAAAACAATGGATGCTGAAACAAACCTGCCAGCGGATGGCCTACGCTTTTACACAGCCGGAAGCGACGGTCAAAGAGGTAATGGCTGAATTGGGTTTCGATTCTCCTAGCAATTTCAACCGTTTTTGCAAGGCCAATTTTCAGTGCTCTCCTTCGGAATTGCTCCGGCGCTACCGGGAGAATCCCGATTGGTTCACGACTCCTCCTAAACGGGAAAAACAGATATAAATCTATAATAATCAATTAATATACATAAATATCCTACAATAAGGAGAGAGGGCCGTTGTGAATGTCTCTTAATTTTTTTGCCAACAAAAAATCTGGCCTGCCCACAAAGAGAACACAATGGGGCATTTTGATAAGTAACGAAAAGGAAATGTGTTTTACTTTTGCATCGGAGAATAAACATCCGGGATAGAAAATATCCTGTCAGGCTCTATTAAATATAGAGAAAACAATACAAAAATAAAAAAATATAGTTATAAGGCCGAAACCATGGCATTGACGCGGTCGACAACACTTTGGTCGAATTCTTTAAGATAAATTTGCGTTGTCTTTTCCGATGTATGCCCTAGGCTTTCGCTGATCACGGCGATCGGTGCCCCCGAGGCTTTGGCCTGCGAAGCCCAACTATGACGACTGACATACGTGCTCAGCGGAGCATCGATCCCGGCCATGCGTGCGACTTCCTTCAAATTACGGTTTACCCGTTCCAGTGCCCGGCGGTATTGCCGGTACATTTCCTGTGGACTGCCGCCGCTGAGTACGGGGAAAATGAATTCGGTATCGTTTTCATATTTTGCGATCAGATGCCGCAATTGCGGTGTCAGCGATACTTGCAATCGCTGATCGGTTTTACGACGATTATAAGTGATTAAACCGTTTTTTAGGTTTTTCTTTTTTAGCGAAAGAATATCGACGAATGGCATTCCACGGGTAAAAAAGCCGAACAGGAACAGGTCCCGGGCCAATTCGAGATGTGGCTTGCCTGCCAGATTCAGTTCATATATCCGGCGGAGCGCTTTCCGGTCCAATGCCCGTTTTGTGGTCTTGCGCGAGCTGATATGCAGATATCGGAACGGAGATTCCGTCGCGACGCGGTATCCGTCAATGGCCGCCTGGTTGTAAATGGCTTTCAGGTTACGCATGTAGAAACATATCGTATTGTTACTGACACCCCGACGCCAAAGATAATCCGCATAGTTACTGACAAAGGCATGGTCGAGCTCAGCCAAGGAGATATTGTGCAGGCCTGTAAACGAAGCTATGGAGTGTCGGGTACTTTGATAAGCCGCTGCCGTTCCGAATTTGCCCAATGACTGTTTACGACTAATTTGAAGGTCCATATAATGTAACAATCCCGAACCGTTTTGTGCGATTTGGTAACGCATCAGAATGTCGCCCACGGAATAAGCCGAATTACGAGATTCCAGTTCGCTGATGTACCGATCGATATCCAGGCGCTGTTGTATCAGATAACGATTCATGGATCGTACATCCCGCGCGCTGCGCTTCGAGCCGGTCGGTCGGCGCACCGTTTGCGTCTGAAAATCAAATTCTTCAGGATGAAGTTTGTAAGGCGTGTAGATCAACTTTTTTTTACGACGGTGGATCAGCTGAAACACCAACGGATACCTTCCGTCTTGCAAGGCACGGCTTCGATTCAATAATAATTTTACACTTGCCATATTAATGAGTTAATATAAAAAAGTAAAATTATTGCTATCGGCCTTATATTACATGAAGACTTCGTAATATTTTTCTGTTACGATCCAAATAAATTTGGATCGTAACAGAAAAAAACACCACGTAATGGTTTGTAAGAGATGGCTGTAAGAGCACCTGCTTAAATATTACAAAACAGATTTGGACTATTCTGCTGGTATTCGCAAACCACAGTTCGGGCACAAAATTCAAATAGAGCCTTCGCACGGTATCGGAGGATAAGAGCCTATATCAAATGCAATTTGAGAATTTAACAGGTTGCCAGAGCTGTTTCGGTTAGCGCGGTTTCTTACCGATAAGGAGTAAGATGAAATTACAAGCTACGCTCTACAGCGGTTCTCCGCCTTGGGTCGGTAAATCAAAAGATGACGATCCGCTTTGCTATCACGCGTACACCTCCGATCTTGCCAACGATCAGTTGCAATTTAGAGTCAACCTCAGAAATATTCCGTATTTATATATTCGTCAGTAGATCCACTCAGATGCTTGCAATTAGCAATAAAACGTTCTTCTAAAAACGCTAATGTATCGTAATCTTCTCCACACTAAATAGTGTTGCTTTCTTCTGAAGCTACAGACGTATCAATATACGCTTTTCCACCCTTTGCGTACCGAAGATAAGTATTGCTTTATGTAATTTTATTCTGTCTGCTGTTCTGCGATAATCGTTTTATTGAATCCGTAATATTTCTAATTGTATTGACGTTTTCGCAATTAGATTTTGGCAGGTGAGGATATTCCAATTGTTAAAACTACTATGTCCCTTCCGGTCACAAGTTATTTACACTTTAAATATTTGTAATCAATTTATTAGTCCGATTTGCTTTTTTCTGCATCAATGCAGAAATAATACCCGTTGTTTTCCTACGACAAATAGGATTTTTGAAAGAAATATAATCAATCCTAAGCTTAACTCTATAAAACTTGATTGCTTCTGCATGTCGTAGGGAATCTTATCCCCAAAAATAAATCTTTAACACCGCATAAAGCATTATCGCTTTCCGGCTGAAGCAGATCGTACGGCGGGTCAGACGCTTGATATGTGTACGGATGGTCAGGTTATGACGTTCGATGTGGTTGGTGCCGCGGTGAGCAGTCCTATGGATTTCCGGTGAAATGAGTGTCTTATATTGCCGGAGTTTATCCGTATAGATCAATCTGGCATTGGCCAGTTTGTCGGTAACTTTACTCAGCGTTTCACTGGTACGAGGACCGGCAGAGAAGCAGACGACGGATTTGTCAGCGCAGTTCAGAGCATAGACCACCCGGATATGATCTTTTTTACGGCCGACAAAGGTTTTGACCTCATCGACTTCATACCCTGCATTGGCCGTTACATGCGGAGCTGTTATATTTTTGGAGATGGAGACGATTCTTCTAATGGGAGTAGTCGTCGATATTTCCAGTAACCTGGCGATGCCTCTGATCCCGACACCCTCTTTGATATATTCCGAGATCGTCCGGTTTAATTCCGGGATATAGGCTTGGTAAGAATAATCCGCCTGTTGTTTCCTATGGCAGTGTTTGCATTTATAGCGTTGTTTCCCGTTCTCTTGATAGCCATTTTTTTTACAAGTTCCTCCGCAAAATTTGCAAGTCATTTTTTCGTGCCCTAATCCGATACATGAAGGTTCCTATATCCGGGAACCTCGGCCGATTTTTGGGCGCAAAAATAAAAAAGACGACCCGAAAGTCGTCTTCTTTTTATGTTTTTCTTTAAGTCCTTGTAATGATTTTCAGTTAGTTGCAATCCTATACCCTAATCTGATACATTACAAAAGCACCCGACTTTACATTCTTGGGTGTAAAATTGGGTGTTTGCTTTGTAAAACATTGATTTTCAATGTTTATTGCGGAGAGGACGGGATTCGAACCCGTGGAGCCAGTTGCCCAGCTCGGCAGTTTAGCAAACTACTGGTTTCAGCCACTCACCCACCTCTCCGGGCTTCGGCTTTCTTCCGAAAGAACCGAACGCAAAAGTAGGTCAAAGTTTGTAAACGACCAAATTTCCGGGCTAAAAATCAATGAAAATAATGCCTTGGAGCAGCATGTCACAGCTTCCCCACAAGAGATTCGTACCGGAAAACATAATAAAGAACGGCTCTTGCCGGATATACCGTACGCGAACAGCCCCGTCAATCGTTCCAAAAACACTCCGTCCACAAATACGGAAACGGTCGCAGCGCCACCTCCCGGAAATATCGGCGGCATAGCACGCGGTGCGGCTCAGCCGGATCATACGCCCGGACAGGGGAAGCGCACCAAATTTCATCCGACATCGAATACGGCAACTCACGCAAACGGGAAACGGGTCGAAATGAAATCCGGGCAACAGCCCCACCCTCCCCGCCGCGCACATTCGACAAAGGCAATTATCCGAAAAAAGAGAATTCCCGACGCTCTCTGAAGCCGGGAGTCCACCACCATATTCGGAGAGGGGAACGGGCATTCTTACGTACGAACGGTCATATTAAGCAAAAAAGCGCTTTCGCGCCTTTTTGCTTGAATTTCATACCGGTTTGTCAGACTCGTGCCGAAAGCTCGTCTCAAAAGATGAATTTCGAGCTGATCTCCTTGTAATCGTGCACGCGCTCGATCACATCGGCAAACAAGTCGGCCACCGAAAGCACGGTGAATTTCGACAGGTCTTCGCTCTGCTTCAGCGGTATGGTATCGGTCACGATCACTTCCGACAGCGCGCTCTTGTTGATCCGGTCGTAAGCCGGCCCCGAAAGCACGGGATGAGTCACGGCAGCGCGGACGCTTCGCGCACCCATCTCCATGAACATATCGGCGGCCTTGGTGATCGTGCCCGCCGTGTCGATCATGTCGTCCATGATGATGATATTGCGGTCCTCCACATCGCCGATCGCCGTGATCTTGCCCACGACGTTGGCTTTCTCGCGCTGCTTGTGGCTGATAATCATCGGAGCGTTCAGGTGCTGCGAATAGGCATGGGCACGCTTGGCTCCGCCCATGTCGGGCGCGGCGATCGACAGATTCTCCATCTGCAGATTCTTCATATAGGGAACGAAAATGCCGCTCGCATACAAATGATCGACCG
>ERZ772851.467-NODE-467-length-49880-cov-13.170818_pt1 | contig 49880 bp, 42 predicted proteins | sample MGYA00512137_ERZ772851 | MGnify/ENA primary metagenome ERZ772851 (study PRJEB29015, sample SAMEA2737663) | human gut metagenome | biome: human gut; feature: human-associated habitat; material: faeces | place: China | collected 2012 ... | reverse complement strand
CTGTGAAGAGGTGCCATTAGGGACACCAGAAAGTCCGCCCATTGTCTCCGGTGTGCCGGACATGCACCCGTCGGATTGTCCAAACGTGGAAGCGACACAGAATCCGATGCAGACATTCAGCTAGAAGAAATTCTCACATTTTTCTCAAACAAATATTCCATCTGCATTTCCACATGAAATCCCGAAGTGTGTTTCTGATAATATTACTTATCAAAGCAAACATGATATGCTTATTGGGACAGTTCCATAAAAAAACAGGCCAAAGCACCACGGTGCTTCGCCTGTTTTTTAGCCACTTCTCTGTTATACGTTGATCTCCGCCTTTACGCCGAGTTCGTCTTGATTCTTCTCCAATACCGGATTTACAACATTTGCAAGGAATGCATCCACCTGTACCGGTGCGCGTCCGACATACTTGGACGGCTCCATGGTTGCCTGCAGCTGCTCTAACGTCAGATTGAATTCCGGATCTGCCGCAATCAGCTCCAGCAGATTGTTGTCCTTACCCTCTTCCTTGACATTCTTTCCTGCCTGCATGGACAGCTGGCGGATCTTCTCATGCAGCTCCTGACGGTTGCCGCCGTTCTTTACCGCGTCCATCATAATATTTTCCGTTGCCATAAACGGCAGTTCTGCCATCATATGCTTTGTGATAACTTTGTCATAGACCACCAGTCCGTCAACAACATTTAAGCACAGATCCAGGATTCCGTCGATCGCCAGAAATCCCTCCGGAATAGAAAGACGCTTATTGGCGGAATCATCCAATGTGCGCTCAAACCACTGGGTTGCAGAGGTGATCGCCGGATTTAACGCATCGATCATCACATAGCGGGAAAGAGACGCGATACGCTCTGAACGCATCGGATTGCGCTTGTACGCCATCGCTGAGGAACCGATCTGGTTCTTCTCAAACGGCTCTTCCACTTCTTTTAAGTGCTGCAGCAGACGGATATCGTTGGACATCTTGTGTGCACTTGCTGCAATACCGGCAAGAATATTTGCCACTCTGGTATCCACTTTTCTGGAATATGTCTGTCCGGATACGGCATAGCACTCCTTGAATCCCATCTTCGCTGCGATCATCGGATCAATCTTATCGATGGTCTCCTGATCTCCCTCAAACAGCTCCAAAAAGCTTGCCTGCGTGCCGGTCGTTCCCTTGGATCCAAGCAGCTTTAAAGTGCTCATCACATATTCCAGATCCTCGAGATCCATCAAAAACTCCTGTGTCCAGAGTGTGGCGCGCTTGCCAACCGTTGTCGGCTGTGCCGGCTGGAAATGCGTAAATGCGAGCGTCGGCAGATTCTTGTAAGTATCTGCAAACTTTGCCAGTTCCGCAATGACATTGACCAGCTTCTTGTGCACCAGCTTTAGCGCCTCGTTCATGATAATAATATCCGTATTGTCGCCCACGTAGCAGGAAGTCGCTCCCAGATGGATGATGCCTGCGGCCTTCGGGCACTGCTGTCCGAACGCGTATACATGGCTCATGACATCATGGCGCACCAGTTTTTCGCGCTCTTTTGCCACATCATAATTGATGTCGTACACATGCTCTTTCATCTCGTCGATCTGTTCCTGTGTGATGACCGGCTTTCCGTTCTCAGAAAGTCCCAGCTCCATCTCTGTCTCTGCAAGTGCAATCCACAGCTTTCTCCATGTGGAGAACTTCATATCCTGTGAAAAAATATACTGCATCTCTTTGCTTGCATACCGCTCTGAAAGCGGACTTGAATATCTGTCTGTACTCATTTTTTCTCCTTACCTTTATCCATAGGCTTGCTGCATTTTCTAAAATTCAAGATATCCTGCCACCTGCTGCATTTCCCTTTGCTCCCGGCGCTCCTGCTGCCTGCTGCATTTCCCTCGAATCTAAACTTTTCTGCTGCCTGCCACATTCTTCTATATTTTTAAGAAGCTTTCTACCTCTCGTAGTCTCCCCGGATATCTTCCTTCGGCGGCTCCATCGGGTAAATGCCGTTAAAGCATCCCTTGCAGATCGGCAGTCCATCCGCCATCTCGCTCAGACGGTCAATTCCGAGATAGCCGAGAGAATCTGCTCCGATGATGTCCCGGATCTCCTCGATGGTGCGGTTGTACGCGATCAGTTGTTCCCGCTCCGGAATGTCCGTACCAAAATAACACGGCCACAAAAACGGCGGCGAGCTGATGCGGACATGCACCTCCGTCGCTCCGGCATCCCGCAGCATTTTTACAATGCGGTCGGATGTGGTTCCGCGCACAATCGAGTCATCGATCATGATAATGCGCTTGCCGTCCACCGCCTCTTTTAAGACGTTCAGCTTCACGCGGACGCTGGACTCACGGCTGCTCTGCTTCGGCTTGATAAACGTACGTCCCACATAGCCGTTTTTGACAAAAGCGGTTCCGTACGGGATGCCGGACTGCAGCGAATAACCGAGCGCAGCGGCATTGCCGGACTCCGGCACGCCCACCACAAGATCTGCATCCACCGGCGAATCCATCGCCAGGAACCGTCCTGCCTTGATGCGGGATGCATACACGCTTACGCCGTCGATATGGCTGTCCGGTCTTGCAAAATATATGTACTCGAAAATGCATCTCGCTTCCTGCTCCTTTGGCAGTGCGCGGGACAGATCCGAGACAATTCCATTCTCCGGCGTGATCGTCACCGTCTCTCCCGGCAGCACATCACGCACATACTCCGCGCCGATCGTATCGAGCGCACAGGTCTCCGATGCAAGGATATAGGCATTGTCGCGCTTTCCGATGCAAAGCGGCTTAAAACCATAGGGATCCCTTGCTCCGACCAGCTTTCTCGGGCTCATGACCACAAGGGAATACGCTCCCTTGATCTTGCGACAGGCGCGTCCCACCGCTTCCTCCACCGTACTGGATTTCAGGCGCTCCCTTGCAATATGGTAGGCAATGACCTCAGAGTCAATGGTGGTCTGGAAAATAGCTCCTGTATATTCCAGATCATGTCTGAGTTCCGCCGCATTGATCAGGTTACCGTTGTGCGCGAGAGCCAGGGTTCCCTTGACATAATTGAGCACCAACGGCTGTGCGTTTTCTCTGGTCGATGCACCGGCTGTCGAATAGCGCACATGCCCCACGCCGATATCCCCGTGCATGGGTTCTAAATTCTCCTCGGTGAAAACCTCATTGACCAGTCCCATTCCCTTGTAGGAGGTCACTTTCCCTTTCGGACCGTTCGTCTCGCTGACTGCAATACCGCAGCTCTCCTGTCCGCGGTGCTGCAGTGCAAACAGTCCGTAATATATTGTGGATGCCACATCTCCGCCGTCAAAATCGTACATTCCGAAGACGCCGCACTCCTCATGCAGTTCATCCCCCACCGGCTGATTTTTATTGATTCTATTATCGCTCATTGATTTCCCCATCTACGAATCTGATATTCTGTCTTTTTATGCCTGAAACGGCTTTCCGGTAAGAAGCTCAAATGCCTCCTTGTACTTGGCCACGGTCTTCTCTACCACCTCCTCCGGCAGAAGCAGATCGTTGTCCGGATTTGCCTTTAACCAGTCTCTGACAAACTGCTTATCAAAGGAAGGCTGACCTTTTCCGGCTCCATATCCCTCTAACGGCCAGAATCTGGAGCTGTCCGGTGTCAGCATCTCGTCACCCAGAACAACGTTGCCGTTCTCATCCAGACCGAACTCGAATTTGGTATCTGCGATAATGATGCCCTTGCTTAATGCATACTCTGCACACTTTTTGTAGAGAGCAATCGTCTTGTCCTTAATCTGTGCTGCGTAATCCGCACCTTTGCCCGGGTAGATCTTCTCCAGCACTTTCACGCTTTCCTCAAAGGAGATGTTCTCATCATGCAGACCAATCTCAGCCTTTGTGCTCGGTGTGTAGATCGGCTCCGGCAGCTTGTCGGACTCTACCAGTCCTTCTGGCAGCTTAATGCCGCATACGGTGCCGTTCTCCTGATAGCTTGCCCAGCCGCTTCCTGTAATATATCCGCGCACGATGCACTCGATCGGAAGCATCTCAAGCTTCCGGCACATCATGCTGTTTCCCTCAAAACGTTCCTGCCGGAAAAATTCCGGCATATCCTTTACGTCCACGGAAATCATGTGGTTCGGCACGATATCTTTGGTGTAATCGAACCAGAACTTCGACATCTGGGTAAGAATTGCGCCCTTCTTTGTGATCTTATTCTTTAAAATATGATCAAAAGCTGAGATTCTGTCTGTGGCTACAATAATCAGACTGTCTCCATTATCATATACCTCACGTACTTTTCCCTCTTTTACCGGCTTAAATTCCTGCATTTCATCCTCTTTTCCGAAGCCTTCCCGGCTTCTTTTGTTGATATTTACAGCTTTACCCACTTCCGCAGACTATTTCTGCACTGTACTTCAAAATTATAATACAGCCGCTTTTGGAAAGTCAATGTTTTTACCCGCTCACACCATTTCTGCGATATAGAAAATCGGGTTCTTTTTATTAGTATTTTTGTACATATTCATTATTTCATTAGCGTGACTTATAGGCTTGTTCACACAGCCTAATTCATATTTTGTCTTAAAAAAAATACATGTTTCTCCCTTGACGTACTTTAGTACCAGAGTTATAATAAACACGTAGATAGGACAAAAGCACTACTTTTGCAATTATCTAATTTCATATAACTCCTCTTTATCTGCCACCAGGGCAGATGTTCCAGAAAACGGTCCCCCCGTTTTCTGAATCCTAACACAAGAAAAGCAGCCCCTCCCCCGGGACTGCTTTTCTCGTTCTATTCTTTATTTTCTGATCAGAAGTGACTTTCCTGTCATCTCTGCCGGCTGCTCCATTCCCATCAGTTCGATTAACGTCGGGATAATATCTGCCAGGCATCCGTTCTCTCTGAGTGTGTAGGACGGATCTGCATTGACCAGAATAAACGGTACCGGATTCGTCGTATGTGCGGTAAACGGTGCACCTGTCTCGTAATCCACCATCTGCTCTGCATTTCCGTGGTCTGCACAGATGAACATCTGTCCGTCGACTTCCTTTAACGCTTCCACTGCCTTTCCAACGCAGGTATCTACAGTCTCGATTGCCTTGATGGCTGCCGGAATGATACCGGTATGTCCAACCATATCCGGGTTAGCAAAGTTGATGACAATGACATCATACTTTTCGGAGCGGATAGCTGCACAAAGCTTCTCACACACTTCCGGTGCGCTCATCTCCGGCTGCAGATCGTAGGTAGCCACCTTCGGAGACTTCACAAGGATACGGTCCTCACCAACGTTCGGCTCCTCAACGCCGCCGTTGAAGAAGAATGTGACGTGCGCATACTTCTCTGTCTCGGCGATTCTTGCCTGTGTCATGCCGTGCGCTGCCAGATACTCGCCAAATGTGTTCTTAAGCTCCACTTTCTTGAAAGCAACTTCCTTGTTCGGGATCGTCACATCATACTCGGTAAAGCAGATATATTTCACATTCTTTCTCGCGCCTCTGTCAAATCCGTCAAATTCATCGGCACAGAAGGTTCTTGTGATCTCACGTGCGCGATCCGGGCGGAAGTTGAAGAAGATCACGGTATCTTTGTCCTTGATCGTCGCTACCGGCTTGCCGTTCTCGGTAATCGCTGTCGGTACGAAGAACTCGTCCGTCACATCCTTTGCGTAGGAAGCTTCCATTGCAGCAACAGCGCTCTCTGCTGTCTCTCCCTCGCCCTTGGTCAGCACATCATATGCCTTCTGCACACGATCCCAGCGGTTATCACGGTCCATCGCATAATAACGTCCGGAAATCGAAGCAATCTTACCGATTCCCAGCTCCGCCATCTTTGCTTCCAGTGCCTCGATAAATCCCTTACCGGAAGTCGGAGCCGTGTCACGTCCGTCCAGGAAGCAGTGTACGTATACATTCTTTACGCCCTGTCTCTTCGCAAGCTCGAGCAGACCGTACAGATGTGTAATATGGCTGTGTACGCCGCCATCCGAAAGAAGTCCGTATAAATGCAGATCGGAATTGTTCTCCTTCACATTGGCGATACCGTCAAGCAGTGCCTGATTGCTGAAAAATTCGCCGTCGTTGATCTCTTTGGTAATACGTGTCAGCTCCTGGTATACAATTCTGCCGGCACCCATATTTAAGTGTCCTACCTCAGAGTTACCCATCTGTCCGTCCGGGAGACCTACTGCCAGTCCGCTGGCATTTCCCTTTACAAACGGATATTCCCTCATCAGTGCGTCGATATTTGGCTTCTTCGCCTGTGCAACGGCATTTCCTTCCGTCTTATCGTTTAATCCGAATCCATCCAGGATCATCAGTACTGTTGGTTTTTTACTCATTGTTCTTCCCTCTCTCTTTATTTTCGGTTGCCAACAATGTCGATGGCATACCCATCATTATCTGTCGTGCCACGAATCTCCGTCTTGCTTGTATCCGAATCGTACACGATTGCCTGCGCAAGGTAATCCCCCGCTGTTTTATCATAAACATTACCGTCCGCATCCATTCCGATGTCATCGGAAATTGCAGCCAGGTAATGATAAAACCCGTCTTTATCATCCTGCTCTGTCAGAATGCTTGTAACTAGTCCCTTCTGTATACATGGGACATAGGAAAGTGTCACCGCGCCGTCCTCTGTGATCGTAATCTTGGCAAGCGTTGTATACAGCGTCCCGGTGGAAAACCAGAAATTTCCGAGACTGTACGCAACCGGCACACCATCTGTAAAACCACATCCCTGCAGCCGATGCGGATGTCCGCCGATCACCGCGTCTGCGCCTGCCTCCGCATATAGCTCCGCCAGAAGACGCTGGGACTTTTCTTCATGCAGACTGCCTTCCGTTCCCCAGTGCACTTCCACAATCACATAATCACTTGTGGCGTCCGCTTTCCGGATCACCTCCAGAAATGCGGCAGGATTCAAGGTCTTTAATACTCCCGGTTCCGTCTCCGTCGCCTCTTTTGTATACTTGGTCGCCCGCTCAATCTGTGTGGCGGAAACAATGGCAATCTTTCTGCCTCCAATCACAAAAGAGAGGATCTTGGATGCCTCTTTTCGATTCTCGCCCGCCCCCGTATAAGGGATGTCCGCTTTCCGCAGACAGTCTAAGGTCGACAGCAGTCCTTCTTCCCCGTAATCATACACATGATTGTTGGCAAGCGTCACAGCATCCGTTCCAAAAACAGAGAGGAGTTCTACATCCCCCGGATCTGCCCGAAAGGTATATGCCTTCCCGGGAACCACCTCCACGCTCCCGCTCTCTGCGTAGGTGAACTCATTGTTCATCACCATCACATCCACGTTCTGCATCTCCGAGAGCAAATCCTCCGAAAAGCAGTCATAGATGCCATTCGTCTGCCGGTTCATATACTCCATCGTATACCAGTCGTCGGCAAAATTGATGTCGCCCGCAAAGCCGAGCACGATCTTTCCATCCTCTCCGGCCTCTTTCCAGTATACATTTTGCAGCCGGTACTGCTGAAAACCACTGTCCCTGCAATACATCAACCACAGTACATGGATGGAGCTGCCGGTAATGTCATACCAGACTTCCGGATCCTCCGTTCCATCCAGAACGGCACTCGCGATCCGCACTACCTTCTCATCTCCGTATCTGGCAGCCAGCCACATCAAAAACGAATCATCGACTGCATATCCTGCGATAAATTTCTTCGTCGCACCTTGTAATATCACTGCAAATGCGTCTGTCAGGTCCATTCTCTGTGTTGCGCTCTCTGTCATCTGCGTACGTTTTGTATCTCCGGCATTCCAGGTCTTCTGTTGTGCCGGAATATTCTGTCCTCCTGCAAAAATATCTCCCAGAAGTACAGCCGCCACGGTTACTACAAGTGCATTTCTTTTTCCCTTGCACTTTTTGGGCATACATTTTCTCCGCTGTCACTCAAAATTCTCTTATATTACCACTTACAAATTTTCACGAAAACCCGTCTCTCTCCGCCTGTTACCGCAGAGAGAAGCGGGTCCCCGTTCCAGGATCGTACCGCTCCGCAGCGATCCTGATTCCCTGTAATTTTAAACTATTACTTATAGTTTACAATCTTTCCAAAGTCAGCCTTTAAGGATGCGCCGCCTACAAGACCGCCATCGATATCCGGCTGTGCGAACAGTTCTGCCGCATTTCCTGCATTGACAGATCCGCCGTACTGGATACGAACCTTCTCAGCTGTATCGGTATCATATACCTCAGCGATGCAGTCACGGATTGCCTTGCAGACTTCCTGTGCCTGTGCGGTTGTTGCTGTCTTGCCGGTTCCGATTGCCCAGATCGGCTCATATGCGATTACCATGGAAGCAACCTGCTCTGCGGTAATATCCTTTAAGTCCGATTTGATCTGAAGACGGATCCAGTCAAGAGTAACGCCCATCTCTCTCTGCTCTAATGTCTCTCCGCAGCAAAGGATCGGGGTCAGATTGTGCTCGAATGCTTTCTTAACTTTCTTGTTCAGCATGCAGTCGCACTCTTTGAAGTAGTCACGTCTCTCGGAATGACCGATGATAACATACTTCACGCCTGCGTCTACCAGCATCTCCGGAGAGATCTCTCCTGTGTAGGCACCTTTCTCCTCGTAGTACATATTCTCTGCACCGACTGCAACGTTAGTACCTTTGACTGCCTCTACAACCGGTACGATATCGATTGCCGGAACACAGTATACAACTTCAACATCATCACTTACTACAAGCGGCTTTAACTCTTCTACTAACTTTACTGCCTGGCTTGGAGTCATGTTCATCTTCCAGTTGCCGGCCACAATTTTCTTTCTTGCCATTTTAAAATCCTCTTTCCCTTAAGAATGATCCCATTTATGTATCTGCTGCCACGACGTTTTGTACCGTCACGACAGCAGGATTTTGTTATTTATTTGTCGTCTGCTGCTACAACACCCGGAAGTTCCTTACCCTCTAAGAACTCTAAGGATGCGCCGCCACCTGTGGAAATATGGCTCATCTTGTCTGCAAAACCAAGCTGGTTTACTGCTGCTGCGGAATCGCCGCCGCCGATGATTGTGGTAGCGTCTGTCTCAGCCAGTGCCTTTGCTACAGCGATCGTACCTTTTGCAAGTGTCGGATTCTCGAATACACCCATCGGTCCGTTCCATACAACGGTCTTTGCTGTCTTAACAGCCTCTGCATATAACTCAGCCGTCTTCGGTCCGATATCACAGCCCTCTCTGTCAGCCGGCATATTCTTAACGTCGCAAACCTCAACCTCAACCGGAGCGTCGATCGGGTTCGGGAAATCAGCGATAGTCACTGCATCTACCGGAAGTAACAGCTTCTTGCCAAGCTTCTCAGCCTTTGCCATCATCTCCTTGCAGTAGTCGATCTTGCTGTCGTCCACTAAGGATTTACCGATCTCGTAACCCTGTGCCTTTAAGAAGGTGTAAGCCATACCGCCACCGATGATCAAGGTATCGCACTTCTCAAGCAGGTTGGAGATAACATTTAACTTGTCTGCAACTTTTGCGCCGCCAAGGATTGCAACAAACGGTCTTACCGGATTCTCAACTGCATTGCCAAGGAATGCAATCTCTTTCTCCATCAGGTAGCCGACAACGTTGGAGCCGCCCTTTGCACTGATGAACTTTGTCACGCCTGCTACGGAAGCATGTGCTCTGTGGGAAGAACCGAATGCGTCGCATACATAATCATCTGCAAGATCTGCTAACTCTTTGCTGAACTGCTCGCCGTTCTTGGTCTCTTCCTCGCCACGGAAACGTGTATTCTGAAGTAATACAACATCTCCCTCTTTCATAGCCTCTACCGCCTTGGTAGCCGCCTCTCCGGTTACGTTGTAGTCAGATACAAACACAACTTCCTTGCCAAGCTTCTCGGAAAGTCTCTTTGCAACCGGTGCTAAGGACTCGCCCTCGTTTGGTCCGTTCTTTACTTTTCCAAGATGGGAGCAGAGGATGACCTTGCCGCCATCGTTGATCAGCTTCTGGATTGTCGGAAGTGCAGCCACGATACGGGTCTCATCTGTGATCTCGCCATTCTTGAGCGGTACGTTGAAATCGCATCTTACGAGCACTCTCTTGCCTTTTACATTGATATCATCTACGGATTTTTTGTTTAATGACATATGCCATGTCCCCCTTTAATATGCAAAATGTCAAAAAGGGACCCGGTCCATAAAAGACCGGACCCCTTTCTGAGTCTATCACGTGATTGTCCGAGAACAATCTCTTTCTCTCAATTATGCTAACTCGGAGAAGTATTTGATGGTTCTTACCATCTGAGATGTGTAGGAGTTCTCGTTGTCATACCATGAAACAACCTGAACCTCATACTGATCATCAGATACCTGATTTACCATGGTCTGAGTTGCATCGAATAAGGAACCAAATCTCATACCAACGATATCAGAAGATACGATCTCATCCTCGTTGTAACCGAAGGACTCGTTGGCTGCTGCCTTCATAGCTGCGTTGATGTCTTCCTTTGTAACGCCGGCTTTCTTAACAACTGCTGTTAAGATTGTGGTAGAACCTGTCGGGGTCGGTACACGCTGTGCAGAACCGATCAGCTTGCCGTTTAACTCCGGAATAACAAGACCGATTGCCTTTGCAGCACCTGTGCTGTTCGGAACGATGTTGACTGCTGCTGCACGGGATCTTCTTAAGTCACCCTTTCTCTGCGGTCCGTCAAGAGTCATCTGATCTCCTGTGTAAGCATGGATGGTTACCATGATACCGGACTGGATCGGAGCGTATTTGTTAAGAGCGTCTGCCATCGGTGCTAAGCAGTTTGTTGTACAGGAAGCTGCGGAAATGATGGTATCAGAAGCCTTTAATGTCTTGTGGTTGGTGTTGTATACGATAGTAGGAAGGTCATTTCCTGCTGGAGCAGAGATAACAACTTTTCTAGCGCCTGCGTTGATATGAGCCTGAGCCTTCTCCTTGGACGTGTAGAAACCAGAGCACTCTAATACAACGTCTACTTTTAACTCTCCCCATGGGCAGTTATTTGCATCCGGGAATGCGTAGATCTTGATCTCCTTGCCGCATACGATGATGGAATCGTCTGTAAAAGATACCTCATCTGCATGCTCGTACTTACCCTGAGATGAGTCATACTTTAACAGGTGTGCTAACATCTTCGGGCTTGTCAGATCGTTGATTGCTACTACTTCATATCCTTCTGCTCCAAACATCTGTCTGAAAGCAAGACGACCGATACGGCCAAAACCATTGATTGCTACTCTTACTGCCATTTTTAATTCCTCCTAGAATTTGTAAATGTAATCGCCGGGCATAAATCCCCTGGAACCGGCAAGCACAAGGTACTTATGCTTATTGGCTCCGTGCTTCCTATATTCTAACCAATTTCCATAGAAAGTTCAAGCCTTTTTCTCCACTTTATTGCCACTTTGTTAAATTTTTCACTATATCATAGGTTTTTTTTCCCTTTTCCGGAAAAATATACAAAATCTGAAAATACACCGGAAAATCTGCTGACGCTGCACGCCCGCTGTGTTATACTTTTTTCTGGTAACCTGTAAACATACCAAAGAGGAGTTTTCTTATGTCAAAACTTATTTTTTTACTGATTTTGTTTGTTTTTGTTCTTATATTATCCGCGACGCCGCTGTTTCGCAAAAGCCGCAGCCAGCGGGAATATGAGAGTTCCGGCATGCAGCTGCTTGCCACTTCCCGCGGCAGGGTCCTGCTGCTCCCTGCCCTAGGCTGTCTCTGCGCGTGTATCGTCACATTTTTTATGGTGCTTATGTATCAGGACATCGGTTTTGAGGCATCGGATATAGGCTCTCTGCTCTCATGCATCGGCGTCACCATCCTGTTAGTTGTCGTCTGCTTTCTCGGCGGTTACGCCATGCAGGCACGTCATGTTCTATATAATGAAGAAATCCTTCTGATCGGGAAACCGTTCCGCCCCTACCAGACCATTCACTGGTATGAAATCTCTGAAATGCGGATCAAAAATCAGGACTTTTTTGATCTGTATGACAGAAACGGCCGCCGCTGTGTCAGCGCAAATGCGAATCTGGAAGGCTACCGGCAATTTTATCAGGCATCGTTACGGTTCACCCGTCCCGAATACACCGCAAAGCAAAAAAACACACCGTACGACAATCCGGGGTCTGCGGCATCCGGCTGCGGAACACTGCGCTACCGGACCGGCGAATATTACGCGCTCCTCATCCTCTATGCGGTTGTCATGTTTCTGTTTTTCGGCTTGACCGTTTTTTCCGGGGAAAGCATTTCGGGAACGCTGCAGATCATCCGCGAAGAAAAGCTCTACGGCGCCCTTTTCTTTCCGGTCGTGTTTGTCGGCACCGTTCTGGCACTGTTTTATGTCAGTCTGCAGAAAATCACCTACGACCGCGAAAAAATTGTTATTTCCCGTTTCCCCCGCCGGACACAAACCCTGCTGCGCCGAGATATCCGCCAGCTTGAATGTACCTCCGGCAGTCAGGGGCTCCGGACGCTCACCCTGCACACGGATAACCGCAGATATGTGATCCGCGAGAAACAGTTCCGCGTAGGGTTCCCGGAATTTTTCAACGAACTGATCCATTAAACTCACACAGAAAGGAAGATCTCTATGTTATGGGATACACATATGCACAGCCAATATTCCGGTGACAGCGACGCCCCGCAGGAGGACATGATCCGCGCTGCAATCAGGGCAAAGCTCCCCGGCATCTGTTTTACGGATCATCTGGACATCGACTATCCGGACAACCCGGAAGCGTTCCTGTTAGACCTGCCGAACTACACGTCATCCGTTTTCGCCATGCAGGAACAGTACCGGGATCAGATCAGCGTGCGCTACGGCATCGAGCTGGGGCTCCAGCCGCATCTGGCAGCGCTGCATGCCGATATTCTCTCGCAGTATGACTTCGACTTTGTCATCGGTTCCTCCCATGTGGTACACGGCTATGATCCGTATTTTCCGCCATTCTGGAAGACGCACACCGAGGAGGAAGGATACCGCGAATACTTTGAGTCCATCCTGGAAAACATCCGGGCATTTGATGACTTTGACGTCTACGGTCACATCGACTATGTCGTGCGCTACGGTCCGACGCGCAACGAGAATTATACCTACGCCAGATACAGCGACGTGATCGACGAGATTCTAAGACTTCTGATTGAAAAAGGGAAAGGCATCGAGATCAATACCGGCGGCTTCAAATACGGACTGGGACATCCGAACCCCTGCGAGGAGATCCTCGCGCGCTACCGTGAGCTTGGCGGTGAGATCATCACGGTCGGCGCGGACGCCCATGCCCCGGAACATGTCGGCTTTGCCTTTGAGAAAGTGCCTCAGATTTTAAAGGACGCCGGTTTTATTTACTACACGGTCTTCCGGAAACGCAAGCCGGAATTCATAAAAATTGAGGACTGACCGCCGCATCCGGCGCTCCAGTCCTCATTCTCACTGACATTTTATACGTTGATGTCCTGTTTTTATTTACGCATCTCTTCTGCGGCGCGCTCTATGTAAAAATCAAGCAGTTCATAGATCCAGTCTTTCAGATTGGAAAACACAAATCCCGTACGCCCGGCGCGCTCTGTATTGATGCTGTAGCCGGGCGTCCCATTATATGGCGCCGGATCGCCGGTCTCATCAAGAAACGCCTCTTTTCCGGTGCGTCTGTACACGTAAGTCAGGATCTCCCGCGGCGAGATGGTCCCGCGGCTCGCTCCGTTGACGGCACCCTGGATCTCATCCCCGCCGAGATGCGCCAGAAGGCGCCCCGCATCGTCCACGCTGATAAAGCTCATCTGTGCGTCCATATTATCAATATACATCGGTTTCTGCCGCACCACATGTTCCACATAAAAGTACAGCCGGTCCGTGTAGTCATCCCTGCCGATGACGTAGGGGAATCTCACAAAAGCCGCATTTTTCATCGGATACTGCTGCACGAGCGCACATTCCGCACTTTTCTTCAATACGTCATACGATCCGCTGTAATCCGTATACCAGACCAGTCTGTCATGTTCCGGCTCATAGTCCGTCTCCACGGTCTGAAAATGCAGATCATACACGGATGCCGAGGACACCATCACATACCTTCTGCAGGGCACCGCCTCCAGCACGGTGCGCACATCCCCCGCACAGTAAGCCAGATCGTCGTAGAAAACGTCATAATATTTATGGGCAAACACCTGCTCCATCTGCCGGGCATCCGTCCGGTCGACGATCAGACGTCTGACTCTGTCTCCAAAATCATCCGGCGTCCGGCCGCGTGTTGCGATCGTCACCTCATGTCCCCGGTGCAAAAGTTCCCACACCAGATGTTTTCCGAAAAATCCCGTTCCGCCCAGCACTAAAATATTCATACGTTTCTCCATCTTTCTTCTTCCCGTTTTCCGTTCCCTTTCGCACTATTATACTCATTTTGCGTTGTTTTATCAACAATCCCCCAAGAACCGAACGGCAAAAGCCCCCGCAGAAAGGTTTTTCTCCTCGCTGCAGGGTCTCTTTTACTTCCCGTTATTTTTTCTTTTACTTAAAATATTCCACGCCGGACTCAAACAGTCTCAAATCCTGCTCACCGTAAATATTCATCGCCACACTCCGGTCACGACGCTCCGAATGTGCCATCTTGCCGAGCACTCTTCCGTCCGGGCTTGTAATTCCCTCGATTGCCATGTAGGAGCCGTTGACATTCCACTCTTCATCCATGGTCGGAACACCCGCCTCGTTGACATACTGTGTTGCCACCTGACCGTTTGCAAACAGCTTCTCCAGCCATTCCTTCGGAGCGACAAAACGTCCCTCGCCGTGGGAAGCCGGATTGCAATATACCTCGCCGGTCTTTGCCTGTGCCAGCCACGGGGACTTGTTCGTCACAACCTTCGTGTATACCATCTTGCTGATATGACGGCCGATCGTGTTGTAGGTTAATGTCGGCGAATCTGCAGTCTGCGGACGGATCTCACCATACGGTACCAGTCCCAACTTAATCAGTGCCTGGAAACCGTTGCAGATGCCGAGTGCCAGTCCGTCACGCTCGTTTAAAAGCTTCATGACCGCCTCTGTCATCTTCGCATTGCGGAACGCCGTCGCAAAGAACTTCGCGGAGCCCTCCGGCTCATCTCCCGCGGAAAATCCGCCCGGGAACATGATAATCTGTGCCTGATCGATCGCCTTTGTGAACTCCTCAACCGAATCGCGGATGTCCTCTGCATTCAGGTTCTTGAATACCTTTACGATCGTGTCCGCACCTGCGCGCTCAAATGCTCTCGCACTGTCGTACTCGCAGTTCGTTCCCGGAAATACCGGTATAAACACGGTCGGTTTTGCCACCTTGTGTTTGCAGACATAGATACTGTCTGCCTGATAGATGCCGGTGTCAAGTTCGTCCTTATTATCTGTCACGCGGGTCGGGAATACTTTCTCCAGCGTGCCGCTCCACGCCGCGATCGCCTCGTCGAGTGCAAGCTTCATGCCGCCGTAGCAGAAGCTCTGTTCCTCATTTACCCAGCCGACAAGCTCCTCATTTCCGGAAAGTCCCGCTGCCTTTAATGCCTCCTTGACAATACCAACCTTCTCCACCGGAACCTCCGCCACGATATTACCAAATCCCGGTGCAAACAGTGTCTCTTCCGACACTTCCTTCTCAATCGTCACACCAAGCTTATTGCCAAATGCCATCTTGCTGACTGCCGCCGCAAGTCCTTTTCCATCCAGCGCATAGGCGGATACGACCGCACCCTTTCCGATCAGCTCATGCAGCACCGCATAGAGCTTCATTACCTGCGCATAGACCGGAAGATCATAAGAATCCCTCTCGATGGAGAAAAGTACCAGTTGATTTCCCACTGCCTTAAGCTCCGGCGTGATGATGTCGCCCTCTTTTGCTACATCCACGGCAAAGGATACCAGTGTCGGCGGTACGTCGATCTCGTTGAAGCTTCCGGACATAGAATCCTTTCCTCCGATGGACGGCAGCCCGAAGCCGATCTGTGCATTGTACGCGCCAAGCAGTGCGGCAAACGGCTGGCTCCAGCGCTTCGGCTCCTCGCTCATTCTGCGGAAATACTCCTGGAAGGTAAAGCGCACCTTGCTGTAATCGCCGCCGGCAGCCACGATTCTCGACAGAGACTCAAGCACTGCATAGACCGCACCGTGATACGGGCTCCAGGAAGACAGATACGGATCGAAACCGTACGCCATCATCGTGACCGCATCGGATTTGCCGGTCATCACCGGAATCTTTGCCACCATGGACTGTGTCTCGGTCAGCTGATATTTCCCGCCGAACGGCATGTATACACTTCCCGCTCCGATGGAACCGTCGAACATCTCCACCAGTCCCTTCTGAGAACACACATTCAAGTCGGCAAGTTCTGCGAGCCATGCTTTCTTCATATCGCCTGCTGCTAACGCCTCGGAAACCGCCGGTGTATCGATCTTATTCAGATAATTTTCCTTCGGGTCCGGCATATCCACTGCCACATTGGTCTCCTGATGTGCACCGTTGGTATCCAGGAATGCACGGGATAAGTTTACGACTTCCTTTCCTCTCCACATAAGCACCAGCCGCGGCTCCTCGGTCACAACCGCAACCTCGACAGCTTCCAGATTCTCCTCCTTTGCAAATGCAAGGAACTTCTGTACATCCTCCGGCGCCACTACAACCGCCATACGTTCCTGGGACTCTGAGATTGCAAGTTCGGTTCCATCAAGTCCCGCATATTTCTTCGGCACCTTATCCAGCTGCACGCGCAGTCCGTCTGCCAGCTCTCCGATAGCAACCGATACACCGCCTGCACCGAAGTCATTACACTTCTTGATGATATGCGCCACTTCCTCGCGGCGGAATAATCTCTGGATCTTGCGCTCTGTCGGCGGGTTACCCTTCTGCACCTCTGCACCGCAGACTGCGGTGGACTCTGTGTTATGTGCCTTGGAAGAACCTGTCGCACCGCCGATGCCGTCACGACCGGTACGGCCGCCCAGCAGAATGATAATATCTCCCGGATCGGAGGTCAGTCTCTGCACCGCACGTCTCGGAGCCGCACCGAGCACTGCACCGATCTCCATACGCTTCGCCACATAATTCGGATGGTATACCTCCTTGACATAACCGGTTGCCAGACCGATCTGGTTACCATAAGAACTGTAACCGTGTGCCGCCTCGCGCACCAGCTTCTTCTGCGGAAGCTTGCCCGGGATCGTGTCTTTCACAGAAACCGTCGGATCTGCCGCACCGGTCACACGCATTGCCTGATAGACATAGGTACGTCCGGAAAGCGGGTCACGGATCGCACCGCCCAGACAGGTTGCAGCACCACCGAACGGCTCAATCTCTGTCGGGTGGTTATGTGTCTCGTTCTTAAAGTTTACAAGCCACTCCTCGGTCACGCCGTCCACCTCGATCGGAACGACAATCGAGCAGGCATTGATCTCATCGGATTCCTCCTGATCCATCAGCTTGCCTTCTTTTTTGAGGCGCTTCATCGCCATTAAGGCAATGTCCATCAGGCACACGAATTTGTCTGAACGTCCTGCGTAAAGATTCTTATGGGTGGCAAGGTAATCCTGATAGGTCTCTTCCATCGGCGCACGGTAATAGCCGTCGTCAAAACTTACGTCCTTAAGCTCTGTGGAAAACGTCGTATGACGGCAGTGATCGGACCAGTAGGTGTCCAATACGCGGATCTCCGTCATGGACGGGTCACGCTTCTCCTCATTCTTAAAATAATTCTGAATATGTAAAAAGTCCTTGAATGTCATCGCCAGACCGAGGGAATCATAAAGTTCCTTCAGTTCTGCCTCAGACATCGCAGAAAATCCGTCAAAAATCTTTACATCCTCTGGCTCCGGGAATGTCTGCACCAGCGTCTGCGGCTTCTCAAGACCGGTCTCCCTGGAATCAACCGGGTTGATGCAGTGCTTTTTGATCGCCTCAAACTCTGTATCGCTGATCTCTCCCTCGATCACATAGGTCACAGCCGTGCGGATCAGCGGCTCCTCGTTCTCATTTAACAGCTTCACGCACTGCTCGGCGGAGTCCGCTCTCTGGTCAAACTGTCCCGGCAGGAATTCTACGGAAAAAGTTCTCGCGCCATTTAACTCAAAAGTTTCCTCGTACACATCGTCCACCGGCGGCTCGGAAAAAACGGTAACCAGAGCCTTGCGGTAGGTTTCCTCCGATACATGCTCCATATCGTAACGGATCAGCTCACGCACTCCCTTCACGTCACTGATACCGAGATAATTTCTGATCTCTGCTTCCAGCTCTCTTGCTCTGACAGCAAATGCCGGTTTTTTCTCCACATATACGCGTCTTACGTTGCTCATATTTTCCCTCCATCTGCGCACGCCATCGGCGAAACTACTGATCGTTTGTATTTCTATCTTATCCTACTTTCTATATGAAGTATAGCATATGCGAACAAATAAGCATAATTAATATATTTAATCTCTTCTATTATTATGGTTAATATATCACATAAGATTTATTTGACAGTTTTATAAGCAGGTCTTATAATTATAGTTAACACGCTACAGAACGGTTCGGAGCAGCGCTCCGACAGAAACGAGGAACCATGGATATCAATTACGAATTGTATAAAGTTTTCTATTATGTTGCAACCTCCCTCAGCTTTTCCGAGGCGAGCAAGCAGCTCTATATCTCCCAATCCGCCGTCAGCCAGTCAATCAAGACGCTGGAGAAAAAGCTGGAGCAGCCGCTTTTTATCCGGAGTACCAAAAAAGTACAGCTGACTCCGGCAGGAAAGATTCTGCTCAAGCATATTGAACCTGCCATGAATTTAATCCGGCGCGGTGAGAGCCAGCTGTTAGATTCCGGCAGCCTCGGTCTGGGGCAGCTTCACATCGGCGCGAGCGACACCATCTGCCGCTATTTTCTCGTGCCGTATTTAAAGCAGTTCCACAAGAAGTTCCCGAATGTCCCGATCAAAGTGACAAACTCAACCTCTCTCAGCTGTGTGGAGCTGTTGGAGCAGGGAAAAGTCGATCTGATTGTGACCAATTTTCCCAACTCTAATTTAAACCAGTCCTACATCCGCAAGACTGTGTGCAGCTTTCACGACGTCTTTATCGCCAACCCTGCCTATTTTAATCTGAAGCAGCAGGAGATTGCCTTAGAGGATCTGCAGCAGTACCCAATCCTGATGCTCGACCGCAAGAGCACCACCAGCGAATTTTTGCATAACCTCTTTCTGCAGCACCAGCTTGAACTGATGCCGCAGATCGAGCTGAGCAGCAACGATCTTCTGATTGATCTGGCACGTATCGGCCTGGGAATCGCGTTTATCCCGGATTACTGCCTAAACCGCGAGTCCAAAGAGCTCTTTATCGTAAAGATCAAGGAAAAACTCCCGGCACGCCAGATGGTCACCGCAGTCAACCCGACGCTTCCAATCGCGCAGTCTACGGAAGAATTCTTAAAGCTCCTGCCGTCTCTCCCAGAACTCGGCTAACATCTGTTCTACTTCATTTACGTTACATATCCGGCGCTGTTCCCATTCCCTTGGGAACAGCCCTCTGTAATCACTCTTTAAAAACCGCTCGTCCAGCAGTTCAATCACTCCCACATCCTCTGTCGTCCGTATCACGCGTCCGGCCGCCTGCAATACCTTGTTCATTCCCGGAAAGCGGTACGCATAATCAAAGCCTGCCCCCGCTCTCTCATCATAATAATGCATTAAAATCTCGCGCTCATTGCTGATCTGCGGCAGTCCTGTTCCCACGATCACCGCCCCGATGAGCTGTTCTTTTTTCAGATCAATCCCCTCTCCGAAAATACCTCCGAGCACACAGAATGCCACCAGTGAACCGCCGCGCCGTTTCGATGTCTCACCAGAAAATGCCTGTAAGAAAGCCTCGCGCTCCGCCTCACGCATCCCGGTCTGCTGCATCATGCACCAGAGACGCGGCTCTGCATTTCCGGAATTTTCCGCATCATTGGGATGCTCCGCAATTTCTGCCTCTTCGGGATGCTCCGCAATCTCTGCCTCTTCGGGATGCTCCACAATCTCTGCATTCTCTGCTCCTTCCGGAAAATACTCCTGCGGACGCATTTCATCCGTCTCCCCGCCCTCTAAAAACACATCGTAGACTTCCTGCATCATCCGGTAGGACGGAAAGAACACCATATAGTTTCCCTGCTTCGCGCGCGCTGTTTTTTCTATATATAATGCAATCCGCTCATACTCTGCCCTGCCACGCCTCGTGTACTTGCTGCTGACGTCATTTCCAAACAGCAGCAGGCGCTGTTCCTCGGAAAACGCCGTCTGCGCGTAGACCGCATAATTATCCCTGCGGGTGGACAGCAGGCTTTTATAATACTGGATCGGAAGCAGTGTCGCCGAGAAAAAGATCGTCGCATTTCCCTTGTCTATGCGCTCCTGCAGATTGAGGGAGGGATCCACACAGTAAAACTTCAGTTTGAAGCGCCCGTCCTCCTCATGCTCAGAATACACGACATAATGCTCGTCGACCAGCTCATAGATATTCATGAAATTGCGCAGGTTTAAGTAAAATTCGTTCACTTCCCTGCGTTCCGGGAAATCGGGACTTTTCTGCAGATACTCATCGAGATCTGCCGCAAGGCGCGTCAGTGCAAAGATCAGCGTACCGATATTTTCATATACGACATAGTTTTCGCACTCACGCTTGTACCCCAGGAGGATGCGGTTGCATTTTTCCAGATGCCGGATCACACGTTCCGCACGTCTGTCATGCTTTTCCTGATAGGGTTTCAACAGCTTTTTAGCTGCCAGAAAATCCTCCTTATAGATCGCCGCGCTGTACATTTCCCGGCTCCGCTCCACAAGATTGTGCGCCTCATCCACCAGAAAAATGTAGTCCCCGCGCGTTCCTTCCGCAAAAAAACGCTTCAGATAAACATTCGGGTCAAAGACATAATTATAATCCCCTATGATGTCATCCGCCCAGGTTGCCGTATCCAGCGACATCTCAAACGGGCAGACCCGGTACTCCCGCGCCTGCTCTAAGATCACTTCCCTGGTAAAAACATCCTCCTTCTGCAACAGATTGTACACCGCATCGTTCACGCGGTCGTAGTGTCCTTTCGCATAGGGACAGTGTACAGGATTGCAGTCCATCTCCTCGCACAGGCACAGCTTTTCCTTCGCCGTCAGCCAGATGATCTTCGCCTGATACCCCCTGGTACGCAAAAGTTCAAATGCTTCCTTTGCCACCGTGCCCGTGATCGTCTTCGCCGTCAGATAAAAAATCTTGTCCCCGAGTCCCTCACCGACCGCCTTCACCGCCGGAAAGACCGTCGAAATGGTCTTCCCGACACCGGTGGGCGCCTGGATAAACAGATTCTTCCGGCGCGCGATCGTGCGGTATACGTCCGATGCCAGTTCTTTCTGTCCTTTCCGGTATGCATAGGGAAACTCCAGCTTTTTGATGGAAGCCTGCCGCAGATTCTGCCAGGCGAACTGAAAATCCGCCCACTTTTTATATTCGTCCGTCAGCCGGGTGAACCACTCCGCCAGCTCCGCAAACGAAAATGTTTCCCTAAAGTATTTCAGATTCCCCAGAAACGCCGTCTTTGTCAGTTCGATTGTATCCAGATTGCAGTAGGTCAGCTGCACGGAGATCTCTGCAAGATCATGCTGCAAGGCATAGATATAGGCATAACACATCGCCTGCGCGCGATGCACGCCCACGGGTTCATCCAGCGCATCCAGATTCATGTAGATCCCCTTGATCTCATCAATCGTCACATGCATGTCTTCCTCCACCGTAAGATAGTTGAAGTTATTCGAAAAATCAAGCTGTCTCTCCCCGTCGCACGTAATCTCGATTCCGTCCGCCCGTCCCTCGATGGCAAGCGTGTAATCTCCCTCGCTAAGTTCGATCTTAAGCGGCACCTCCGCATGGTAATTCGCGCCTTTGCTCTTCTGAATGCGCTTATGGATACGGCTACCCTCCCACATGGCCTCCGGGGACGCAGTTCTCCCGTGGCGGTTATCAATGTCTCCCTCCCGCAGAATGAACTCCACCAGATTCCGCACCGAGATCTTTATGATTTTCTTTTCGTCTTTTTCCTGTTGTGCATCCATACGGCAGCGCTCCCTACTTTCCGGTTTCTTATCATACAGTGTAACACAAAAACAGGGCTGCTGCACGAAGAGGTTTCTCTCCGGCAGCAGCCCTGTCTCCGTCTGTCTGACTAGCAGACTGCATATTTCTGTACCGTATTCTCAAACCCGGTGTTCTGTCCGCCGTATTTTACGGTCAGATCCTTGCTGAGTCCAAGATACAGCATTCCGAGCAGTGATTTTGCATCAATCACAGCTCTGTTATAACAAACATCGATATCAAAATCACATTTTCCGGCAGCTCTCACAAACTCCTTTACTTCCTCCGTGTCAGACAATCTGATTTTTCTCTCTATCATATTATTCATCCTTTCCTACTATAAACCAAACGTGTTTCTCTGATTTCCGCGCAATTATTGCATAATTTTTTTTCTTTGTCAAATTTGACGCAACCGGTAAACCACTTGAAAGTACGGGCAATCTGCTCATTTCTGTGCCCGATTTTTGCCGTTTTTTGCAATCTCTTTTTGCGATTTTCTCTCAAAAAGCAAACTGCATAATTATTCTTGTGCACACTTTCTCATTTCCCGCAAAGGTACGTTTCGTTTTTGTAATATTTTCACATATTTTTTCCCCAGAGAAAACTATTTTTCATCTCTCAGTTTCCTAAGATTCTGCTTGAGCGCCTCCACGGCGCGGTCGATCTCTTCCCTTGTCGTCTCTCCCGACAACGTCATACGCACGGTCCCCGGTGCGTATTCGTCCGGCACGCCCAACGCCCCGATTACATAGGAGACCCGCTCCTCCCCGGTGTTGCAGGCGGAGCCGCCCGAGGCGCAGATTCCGTCCTCATACAGCAGAATGAGAAGTGATGCACCGTCCACGCCGGAAAAGCTCACATTCACATTCCCCGGCAGACGGTTCGTGGGATGCCCGTTCAGGCGGACCCCCTTGATCTCATGCATGATCTTTTCAATCAGATAATTGCGTAGCATCATCTCCCTGCGGATTCTTCTGCGCATATTGCAAAATGCCAGTTCCACCGCCTTCCCCATCCCGACGATCCCTGGTACATTCTCCGTTCCCGCACGTTTTCCACGCTCCTGGCTGCCGCCGTGGATAAAGGACGGCATCGTAACCCCGTCCCGCACATACAAAAATCCCACACCTTTCGGTCCGTGAAATTTGTGTGCACTCGCGCTAAGCAGATCGATGTGGTACTGCTGCATGGAGATCGGAATCTGGGCATATGCCTGCACCGCATCCGTATGAAACAGAATCTGATGGTCTCTTGCGAACCTTCCGATCTGCATGACCGGTTCGATCGTTCCGACCTCATTGTTTCCAAACATGACCGAGATCAGGATCGTATCCTCCCGGACAGCTTGCTCTAACTGTTCCAGCGAGATCATTCCGTTTTGATCGACGTCCAGATAAGTCACCTCGTAGCCCTGCTCCTCGAGATAATGGCAGGAGTTTAGGACCGCGTGATGTTCAATCCTGCTGGTAATGATATGACGACCGTATTTTCCATACGCTTCCGCCACCCCCTTAACTGCCCAGTTATCCGCCTCCGATCCGCCCGATGTAAAATAGATTTCCGACGGTCTGGCATCCAGTGATGCTGCAATCACCTCTCTCGCATGGGCAATCGCCGCCTGCGCTTCCTCCCCGTAACCGTAAGCCGTTGACGCATTGCCAAACTTTTCCACCAGATAAGGCTGCATAGCGGCTTCGGCCTCCTCCGCCATCCGCGTCGTTGCAGCATTATCCAGATAGACCACACCTGCTTTATATTCCTGATCGCACATTTTTCCCCCACACCTTACATATAATAAAAAGATTCCAATTCCCGGAGACACACTTGCCAGACATTCATTTTCCCAGGAATTCCGTTTCTGGAAATTCTCTGAAAAATTCCCTGATCACCGGCACACTGCTGCTCACACTCGCCGGTGTGCTCACACGGATTATCGGCTTCTTCTATAGAATATTCCTCTCAAGGCTGATTGGTGCAGAAGGTCTTGGGATCTACCAGCTGCTGTCCCCGGTGATGGCGCTCGGTTTCGCCATCACCGCCGCCGGAATTCAGACTGCGATCTCACGCTTCGTCTCCTCCGAGCTTGCGCAGAACAATCCCGCGGGTGCGAGGCTCTATTTTCGGATCGGTCTGTTTCTTTCACTGCTTTTATCTGCCGCGACCGGCTTTGTAATCTGGAAATACGCAGACTTTATCGGTGTTTCCATGCTCGGAGATGTGCGGTGCATCCCGCTCCTTAAGATCATCTCCCTCTCCTTTGTCCCTTGCTGTATCCACGCCTGCATCAACGGCTGCTACTATGGACAGAAAAAGACGGGCGTCCCTGCTCTCACACAGCTCACAGAGCAGATCGCCCGTGTCGGCACGGTCTGGCTGCTCTATCAGATCCATATGCGGGAGCAGACCGCCGTTCCGCTCTCCGTCACAATGTGGGGCGCTGTGATGGGCGAAGTGGCAAGCACGCTCGTCTCCGTCAGCGTCGCAAAACTTCCGGAGGGAACGGACACGGCGCTTTCCGTGAAATGCGGCACGCGCAATCTCCTTGCCATGGCGGTTCCGCTCACGGCAAACCGGGTTGTTTTAACGCTCTTTTCCAGTTTTGAAAACATCATGATTCCCAGCCGCCTGCGCCTGTTCGGTTACACGGCTTCCGAGGCGCTTGGCGTCTACGGCATCTTAACCGGCATGGCGATGTCCGTCATCATGTTTCCGTCCGTCATCACCAACTCCGTTTCGGTGCTTCTTATGCCCGCCATCTCAGAAGCCAAAGCCGGCGGAAACGATGCGCTCATACGGCGCGCGGTCTTAAAAACCATCCGGGTCTGTCTTCTGTGGGGCTTTTTCTGTACAGCGGGTTTTCTTGCTACCGGTCACTTTATCGGGAATGTGCTTTTTGGGAACGCGCTCGCCGGAACATTTATACGGACGCTCGGCTGGATCTGTCCTTTCCTGTACCTCGGCGTGACGCTGAGCAGTATTCTGCACGGGCTCGGCTACCCGGGCATCACTTTCGTGCTGAATCTGATTGCCTGCGGCATCCGCATCCTCTTTGTGCTGTTTGCCCTCCCCGTCTACGGCATCCGCGGCTATCTGTGTGGACTTCTCATCAGTCAGGCCGTCATGGCTCTCCTCTCCATCGGAATTCTGCTGCGCCAGACACATCCCACTTCCCGCTCTGCATCCGCAAAATAATATGCACAAAAAATACCGGCAAGCCAGATTACGGTTTACCGGTATTTTTATTCTCATTAAAAGTGCTAAATCTGATTTCAAATTATACTCTGGACAGATACTCGCCTGTACGTGTGTCGATCTTGATCACATCGCCCTGCTCTACGAACAGAGGTACATATACGGTAGCTCCTGTCTCGACGATTGCCGGCTTGGTTGCACCAGTAGCGGTATCACCCTTGAAGCCCGGCTCAGTCTCAGTGATCTGAAGCTCTACGAACAGAGGCGGCTCTACTGCGAATACGCTTCCGTTGTGAGAGCACATCTTCACCATCTCGTTCTCCTTCACGAACTTCAGCGCATCGCCGATGTCATCTTTGGAGAGTGCGATCTGCTCATAAGTCTCTGCATCCATAAAGTTGTATAAGTCACCATCTGCATACAGATAAGTGTAATCTTTTCTGTCAATGCGGGCAGTCGGACATTTCTCTGTAGGACGGAATGTCTTCTCAACCACACCACCACTCTTAATATTCTTTAACTTAGTTCTTACAAATGCTGCACCTTTTCCTGGTTTCACATGCTGGAATTCGATAATCTGATAGATATTACCCTCTAACTCAATGGTAATACCATTTCTGAAATCGCCTGCTGAAATCATGTAAATTTCCTCCTTAAAAATACGCTCGAGTTTTACTCTCTGATTTTTCTATTTTATAATAAACAGCGCTATATTTCAAGCTTTTTTTCATATACCGCACTGCGCCATGCGAATTTGCACGCTTTTTGCTCTGTTCCTGGCGCAATCTCCCCGGTATTATTAAGCGTTGCGCTTCTCAATCTCATGGATCATATCGATTCTGGTCTGGTGTCTTCCGCCCTGGAATTCTGCATCCAGATATGCCTTGACGATGTCTTTCGCAAGCTCTGTGCCGACGATTCTAGCACCGAATGCAATAATGTTGGCATTGTTGTGTTCTTTTACCAGCCGCGCAGTTGCCGTGTCGGAGCACACCGCTGCACGCACACCGTTGACTTTATTGGCTGCGATGGAGATTCCCACACCGGTTCCGCAGATCAGTACGCCGCAGTCAGCCTCGCCTGCCACAACTGCCCTGCCGACTTTCTCTCCGTATTCCGGATAATTGCAGCTGTCCGTTCCGTCGGTTCCAAAGTTGATAACCTCATGTCCCAGTTCCTTTAAATAGTCCATAATGACAAATTTTAACTCTGTTGCCGCGTGATCATTTCCGATTGCTATTTTCATTTTTTCCTCCATCCCGGGTTTTGGCACCCGTCCTTTTCATTGTCACATGCTGCCACTGTTTTCTGCAGCACAAACTGCTTCTTTTATCGCTTCTGCGCTGCGCTCTGCTGCTTTTGGCATTTTCTCCGATAGAAAAACAGGACGATCTTTTCCAGATAGCGCTTTAAGACAATCTGGATCTCCTCCTTCGGATGGATCGGCTTTACCAGAATCGTGCGGATTCCCGTGCGGTTGGCGCCATAGACATCCGTAAAAATCTGATCTCCCACAAACAATGTGTTTTTCTCATCCGTTCCCATCTGTTCCATCGCTTTTCTGTAATTCGCCGGATTCGGCTTTCCTGCCTTGTAGATATAAGAAACCTGCACCGCGTCATTGAACATTTTCACGCGCGGTTCCTTATTGTTCGACAGCAGCATGCAATGATATCCCAGCTCCTTCAAATGTGCAAAAAGCGCGCACGCCCGCTCGTCCGCCGGCGCTCCGTGCGGCACCAGCGTATTATCAATATCAAAAATAACGCCTCGATATCCATCCTCATAAAGGCGGTCAAAATCGATCTCATAGGTAGAATCTACGTATTCTCCCGGGTAAAACCGTTCCAGCATTGCCCTTTTGCTCCTTTACTCATCTCACTCAGTGCGCATCCTTACATAGATTACTACATTTTCGCCAAAATATCCACCCGGAATTTTCCGATTCGCGCAGTTCGTTTTTCTCAGAGCGTTTTTGTGTAATAGGAACAAAGTTTCCTATTACACAAAAAAGACTGCATACACATGTGTATACAGTCCCATCCGCTCATGATTCTATAGTATAAAATTCTCATCCGGTCTGACCGGCTGTGCCTCGTCAGGATTCGTTCCCACAAAAAACTGATACTGCTCGAGTACCTGATCCTTACGCATATCCGAAATGGCACGCTCGACATCCAGTCTGGCAATGTCGCTGTCCACGCCCTTCAGCTCGTAGACCGCATCCGGCTGGTAGCTGTTCGCGTAATCGATGGCTCCCTGATCCGGTCCGCTCTTCCTGATGGCTGCAGGCGCAGTATACTCCTCTGTGGACGGTGCCTGACCTGTTACGCTCTGCGGAAGTTCTGCCGGCAGTTCCGATCCCACGGTAACAGTTTGATTCTCTATGGAGTTGTAATCATAAAATCCCGCACTGATGCGGATTCCTGACAAATTCATTAGAAACTCTCCATTGTAACCAGAAAAAAATATTACTATAACTTTTTATTATATCGACAAATAAAAACAGAAACTTTACCTTCTGTTCTTATTTGTCGAGCATTTTTTTCAGCTCGCTCATAAACGTATTGACATCCTTGAACTCACGGTACACCGACGCAAAACGAACATAGGCAACCGCCTCAAGATCCTTAAGCTTATCCATCACAAGCTCGCCGATCAGGGAACTCGGAATCTCCTTCTCCTCACGGTTAAAGATCTCCGTCTCCACTTCATCCACAAGCTGATTGATCTGATTGACTGAGATCGGCCGCTTATGGCAGGCGCGCAGCACTCCACCCTCAATCTTGGAACGGTCATACTGCTCTCTCGTATTATCTTTCTTAATCACAATCAGCGGAATGGTCTCCACCTTTTCATAGGTGGTAAAGCGTTTTCCGCAATCATCGCAAAGTCTGCGGCGGCGGATGGAATTGTTGTCATCTGCCGGTCTGGAATCGATCACTCGTGTATTTTCACTGCTGCAAAATGGACACTTCATTTGCTACCTCCATGGGCAATTTTGCCTATATATTGTAGTATATCTATACATTTGTTGCTTGTCAATGAAATTTACACGATTATATGACCTGTTTTTTATGTATTTTCACGAAATTGTCATTTTTTGTACAAACTTTCTGTTTTATTGTCCCCTACGCCTATTTTACCTTATGTTTTGCTTCTTTCTCATCAATGTCCACCAGAATGATGTCTGGTCCGATTTTCACAATCTTGCACCACGGAATAAACAATTCAAATTCCCTGCCCATACAGCCCATCCACTTTGCCGGTCCCGGCACAATCAGCGCCTTGATGCATCCACCGCACTCGTCAAAATCCAGATCCCGCACGTTTCCCAGGCACTTGCAGTCATTTACATTGATGACCTCTTTCCTCGCCAGATCGCAAAAACGCATATACTTCCCGCCCGTTTGCTTCCTCGGAAAAGTATATGCGTCTCTTTTCAAAATCATGTATGTCTAAAATTATACGTTAAATCGGAACAGGATCACGTCTCCGTCCTTTACCACATAATCCTTGCCTTCCATTCCGACAATGCCTTTTTCACGCGCTGCAGCGAGGCTTCCGTTGTCCAGAAGATCCTGGTAGTTGACAACCTCCGCCTTGATAAAGCCTCTCTCGAAGTCCGTATGAATCTTGCCGGCTGCCTGCGGTGCCTTGGTTCCCTTCTTGATCGTCCATGCACGGCACTCGTCCTCGCCTGCCGTCAAAAAGCTGATTAGACCGAGAATACTGTAGCTTGCCGCCACCAGCTTGTCCAATCCACTGGATTCCACGCCGAGATCGTCCAAGTATTCCTTCTTCTCATCCTCAGAAAGTTCTGCCAGTTCCTGCTCAATCTGCGCACAGATGACGAATACCTTTGCGCCCTCTTCTGCTGCCATCTCTCTTACTTTTGCAACATGTGGGTTTGATGCGCCGTCATCTGCGAGGTCATCTTCTGCGACATTCGCTGCATAGATCGTAGGCTTCGCTGTCAAAAGGTTGTATCCCTTGAACCAGATCTGTGCGTCCTCGTCATCCGGCACCTCAAAAGATCTTGCCATCTTGCCGTCCTCAAGATGCGCCTTGACCGCCTCTACAAGCTCGAGCTCCTTTGCAAGAGTCTTATCCATTCTCGCCTGCTTTGCAATCTTTGCGATTCTTCTGTCAAGAATCTCAATATCGGAAAAGATCAGCTCTAAATTGATGGTCTCAATATCTCTTGCCGGGTCGATCGATCCGTCTACATGGATGATGTTGGTATCTTCAAAACAGCGCACTACATGAACGATCGCGTCCACCTCACGGATATTCGCAAGGAACTGGTTGCCAAGCCCCTCGCCCTTGCTTGCTCCCTTCACAAGACCTGCGATATCCACAAATTCGATCGTTGCAGGTGTTACCTTCTTGGTATGATAAAGCTCACCGAGCTTTACGATTCTCTCATCCGGCACAGAAACGATACCGATATTCGGATCGATGGTTGCAAACGGATAGTTTGCAGACAGCGCTCCTGCTTTGGTCAGTGAATTAAATAATGTAGACTTTCCGACATTTGGAAGTCCGACGATACCTAATTTCATAATATATATTCTCCTTTCGAAAAACCTTTATTTTACGGGCTTTCCGCGATTCTGCATCTTGGTTACGTACCAATTTTTCAAAAACTCATTTTCTAACCCACTAAAAACTTTGGATAACGTACCAATTTTAGGTTAAAAAAATATAGTTAAATCACTTTCAATGCATCCGCAACAAGGTCAATTTCTTTATGTTTTTGCTCTTCTGTGGTATGAACATACAAATTCATGGTAATTCCTATATTGGAATGTCCAAGAATGGTTTGTAGAGTCTTCGGCTTCATTCCAGCCTCAATACATCTGGTAGCAAAAGTATGCCTAAGCACATGCATCGAGAATCTGTCTACACCTGCCTTATCACACAACTTAAATAACATCGTGTCATATGTACTGTTCTTTACCGGCGTACCTTTCTTACATAGAAACACTATATCTGCCCATTCCATAGGAATAACTTTAAAAGTACGATTCTTTTGCTTTTGCAGTTTCAAAATCTCTACTGCTTCCTCAGTCAATGGAATTGTACGATAACCGGATTTACTCTTCGGCTCTCCAATTCTCCATTCTCCTGCAGAATGTCTGTACTCCATAGAACGGCTAATAGTTAATAATCGATTCTCCAAGTCAACATCCGACCAGCGCAAACCCACCATCTCGCCAGTCCTCAGACCTGTTTGCAATAAAAAACGATATTGATACTCATAAGTATTCCCTATCGCCACCTTACAAAATTCCTTCTGTTGCCCTAGCGTTAACGCTTGCTTCTTCCTCGACTGCTTGCCAATTTCAGACTTTACCATCTTATTACATGGATTCTTTAAAATAACATCATTTTGATATGCATAATCAAGCATATTAAACAACGCAATTCTCGTTTGATATATGGTTGAAGTTCTATATCCTTCATCCGCCATCCTATTCATAATCGTCTGACAGTGAATCGTATTGACACTTCCCAGCATCTTGTTTCCAATGATTGGTTCAATATTGCGATGATATCTTTCTGTATAATTTCGAACCGTGTTAGGTCTAACGGTTCTCTTCTTAATACCGATCCAATACTCAAACCACGCATTTACAGTCATAGCATCCGGAAAATCTATGTTACTATGCTCTTCCTTATACTGCGCATCCGACAGCCACTGCCGAAGTTCTTGTAGTTTCGGCAATACCTTTTGAACACGCTTTCCATATTTATTTGTATATCTGGCGACATATAATCCATCTTCTCACTGGCTTATACCTCTACCAATTTCCTTACCACGAAGGTCTTTTCCCATGTTGTTGTTCCCTCCTTATTAAAAAAGAGCCCGGACAACCGATAATAATTATAGCATGCATGAGCTCAAAAGTAAATTCCTATATTTCTACGTTTTCTAATAAATATCTTTCAAATTCTACCCTTTTTATTAGTTTTTTCTTCCCTACATATAGAACAAATGGGCAATTAGGAATCTTCAATAATTCCTCCAGCTTATTAATTCCTATATGACTATAAGCAGCCGCTTCCTCTTTTGTAAGCATAACTTTATTCCAAATCGGAATATTAAATGTTTCATCTGCTTTTGTTACCACGGCAAACCTCCTTAAATTGAAACGCAAGCCCACCATCATCTACAGAATAGATAGCTCCACCCACGTTGGAAACTTTAGCAATCTTTCTACAGGCATCATCGATATCCTTTGAAATAAATTGCATATTTGCGATTAAGATTCCATCCGCAAAACCTTCGCTGACCATCTGTACAAGTCGGTCAAAGTGCCTATTTACATCCAACTGCCCCAACACATTTCTTCGCATTACTTTGACAATCTCAATGTTATTTCCCTTGGCGTAATCGGAAATATAATTCATCTGTCTCTGTTCACGCTGATTCACATGCTGCAAATCCCCTAAAGTTGATAAATAAACAATACACCTGACCGGCTGATTCATAGTCTTTTTCTTACTCATATTCAGTTTATCTCCTCGACAATTACTCATTGTCAGTACTGACTATCTGTATGATATCGCAATACAAAAACTATTTTTGACCTTTATAGGGTCAATTTCCCACTCAACTATCCTTTTGAAGGATAGTTTCTACTTTAATGTCGTGGATACTTATCAATCATATCCATAAAAATATGATGTAGATACTGATGTGCGTCCGGTGGAAGTTTTGCCAAGCGTGAATCAATAGAGTTCTGACCATCTCCAAAAATCTTTAACAACTCGTTCGCCTCTTTGTCAAAGTAATTCATATACTCAAATAACAAATCTATCGTTGGCAAACGTAATCTCTGTTCTGTTTTACTAATATTAGATACACATACTCCAATTTCTTCAGCAAATCCAAGCTGCGTCATCCCTTTTCTTGAGCTCAAACGAGCGTCTTTTAATCGTTGTCCAATTGCCATTGCATCACATTTATAATTTCTCACTTCTATTATCCTCCGAATTTTGAATTGTTTTCCGTTTCAAAATCCGGAGCCGGTGGTTCTCGTGCCTTACTTTGTCTCCTATTAAAAAACATAAAAAATAGACCTCTTTGGAAAAATTCCAAAAAAGCCTATCAACCGTCGTTTGCTTTTCGTTCGCTACTGAGTTCGCTTTTCGTTCGCTAGTAAAATTTTACTTCGCTTTCCGTTCGCTGATACGAAAAAAGGAGCCTATCACTGCTGATGATAAGCTCCCATGTTTTCATTTCTTTCTATTTCTTATATACAAACACATCTGATTCTGCGACTATTGCAATTCCATTCTCAATTGCATAATCATATGAAATATCCTCGTACAATAATTTCTGTGTTACATTTTTATAATCAGACTCATAGAATCTGCTTCTGATTATCTCCTTAAGCATATCGGGAATATAATAATCAAGTTGCGCCGATGGATTATTCTTAGATTGCATCCTATCATCTCTGACCATATCAATTAACTTATCCAATTCTTCATTCAGCTCAACCTCTCGTAGAAGCTTGCAGATATCATATAAGTGTCTCGAATCCCTGTCCTGCATATTCTGTATTTTATAATCGCATACGGCAAACACCTTATCCACGAAAGTTCTTTCTACAGATTGAACATTCATCATAACCTCTGCAGCTTCAAAGGGAACTGGCAGGATGATATTTCTGTCTAAACAAAATCTTCCTACAAAGCTACCGACAACATGCTTATCAACAGGATATACCGATTGATAATAACTTGTTTCTATAATAATCTCCAATGGAATTACAGAAAACAAAGATTCATACTTAAATACATATTTATTATAATCATACCGTGACTTTATATCTTCCAGATTTGACAACACCAATCCCAAATTCTCGGCAATATCGATAATTAATTCTTTTGATTTCACACGCTCTGATTGTGTAGGTCTCCGATTCATTGACAAATCAATATCTTCCGAAAAGCGATCTATCAGATTATATGCCTTAGAAAGTGAAGTTCCACCTTTAAATACAAATGGTAATTCCGACTTTGCCAGCTCATACAAGAACATTGACTGAATGGTGTCTTTCTCAACCATTTGCTCACTTCTGCCTAATTCTCTGGCTACCGTTTCAATAATCTCTTTCCACTCAGCTTGATATTCTCTATACCAATTCATTCATCAAACCTCCCTGATAAATATTTCGATATACTCTATCCGGAAATAGCGACAAATATTTTTTTACCTGACCAAAATCAACGCCTACTATAAAAATAAAATTCTTTATCTTTACTGTAAATTCATCACCGCTAACTTCGCTATATCTGTCAATTGTACTCATAAGGTCCAAAAATTGCAGTGCCCCTTTATTTTCCTTTGATATTTCCACTACTGGCTTATAAACGATAATCTGTCTGCCATCTACATCTACTTTACGTTGTTTGGTAGATGCCTCATTAGAACACACCTCATAGCAAGACGGATTTTGCGTTGTAAAACCATACATATTGGCAAGTTGGATACCTGTGATATATCCGAATATCTCGCCATTCGCTTCCAGATACCTCTTTTGTATATATTTATCAACCGAAACTTTTCCCTTAGTTCCCAAGATAGTTTTGTAAGAACGATAATACACGCCATTGTATAACCGCTCTATTTTCCCTTCGTCTGTAAGTTTCTTCATCTCTTGTCTAACAGATTCTCTGGATTTGCCAGGAAGCTCTGCAAGAAAGATTGGTTCATCTTTTTGATAATTGGTAATAATATAATCATATAACATACAGAACTCTCCTCTCACAATTTTGAAATTATCTATTTCACTTTTATTATATCCAATTTTTCTTTATTGTCAAAGGATTTTCCGGCAAATATTTTATTTCCATTACTTTCTCGCTCAAATTCCAACATATTTAAGCGGGAAAGCAAACAGCAAATTGAGTTTCACTGTAAACTCATCATCGAGAATACCTTAAGCCGGTCATTATGGCGTATTATTTGAATGAATGTATCCGGACCATTCCAATCAGCCCAGATAGTAATTAAAGCCGATGGGATTCCCACCGGCTCTAATTATTTGTTATTCTCAGGTACAACCTGAACTTTCTATTTCCGTTAATCACTTAACGCTCATTCTTTAACTCGTTCAATCAATAATCCTGCGTATATGATTGCACATAAGTTTTCATCATCAATGTTCCAAATCGCTGCCTCAACGTTCCAATATACTCTTTCTTTATATACAACTTAGTACCGCTATATAACGGAATCGCATTTCCGAAATAATCACTGTCACCTTTATAACTCGATGACCATTTTTTCATAATAAAAATAATGTCATTGTCTTGATTGACGACAATATATCTACCATGTAAAAAATCAAATTCAATACGAACGTTAAACAGTTCAGAAACTGTCATTCCAGGCCACAGATAGTCCTCATCTTCTAACTCTCTGTCTAATGTTCTAATTAAATCAATAAGTGATTCCGGATTATCTGAAATCATATAGATTCCTCCCTCCTCAACCGCTGTGGCTAAGTATTGTCGGAATGGAATCTGATGTTCATCGCCATCTTCTCCTACTATACCTTGATATGCAAATACCAAAGATGTCTGATGATAATCGATGTGTTTTTTTACCTCAGAACATCCGATTAGAATGTATTCATCTTCATTATTTATGTGAAAAGGCTCGCAGGAATTATTCTTATCATACAGATGATTTTGGGGTTGCATATCACGGCACTTAAACAATCTATACATCCCCTGATAGTCAGGCATCAATCGGAACAAAGTTTGTGGAATCAACTCGGGTTCTCTGTCAAAAAAAGCTTTTTCAATGATTGCATGGAGCGCATATTGAATTACATATGATTTGTACACAGTATTTGTTTCAGGAACCTTACTTGCCCCTCCAACAAAATCTCGCATTTTATCGTTCAGTCTCCTTGATGCATGTAGTTTTTCATAGAGTTCTACATAATTAATACCACAAGTACCAAGCACCTGCATAATTGGATCTCGATATACTGAATTCCCAGCGTATTCATCGGTTCCTTCTCGAGCCTCTTCTTTCCCAAGATTATATAGTTGTTCTGCCAAGTAAAACTCAACATCTTCCTGTTCCATATAATCAGGTACATGTTTATCAGAGCACATTAAAAGATAATTTTTATACACTGTAAATTCGGAAAATATGACGTCTAAAAGCAGATTTCCGGTTGGATAAACAGCATTAATTGCATTTATCATTCGCTCCATATTCATATCCTTCAGACAATAACTGTAACAGCTTACTAAATCTGCGATTGCAATTTGTGTCACAAGATTATACTGTTCATAATGCTCTAGACAAAATACTATCGATTCCGTGAATTCTGAATATTTCTCTTCTTCAGCAGCATCCGCCAAATAGGCATATGTTGCCAGAAACGATTCCTTACCACCATCAATGAACCTCATTAATAAGCAATTACGTAGTCCAAATACTTCATCCGTTTCTTCCAAAATATTATCAATAGAATACTGATCAAGATTCGGGAAACGAAGTTTCATAATATCGAATGCACATCTCCAAATCGTAATAATACTATCATTGTCAAATTCAAACGCAAAAAGTGCATCCAAAAGCCCTTTTGTAATTCTGCCTGAACGCGAAATAATTACTTCAGGTAATTCACGATAAAATGTGTCGCAGCCCACAATAGAACTCCGTCGCATGCTATTGAGAAATTCATCCTTATCAATTAACGAACTTCCCCATTCATATGAGTGAAGGTACATCAACATATGAACTTCTGACATTTCTTTATCATCCAATCCTAATCGCCCAATGATTTGCAGAACAGTTTCTTTCCGACTCTGACTATATTTCCAACCACCGACTTTAGTAATTATGATTCTCAGCATATCAAGTAAAGTATCTTTATCATTCTGATAATTCTTAAGGAATCCACAGACATCTTGTATATGTCGTTCACTTAAATCATGTGTTTCAAACCATTTTTTTGCATCTTCTGGTGTTACAGCTTCAAAATGCGTTTGATTGTTTTCAAAAACATCAACTATTTTCTTGGTGTCTTTGTTATCCGTATCATCGGCTTTCTTTATACGAAAATATTCTACATACTGTGAAACATCATATCCTGCTGACTCGACTGTTAACAAAAATTCTTTGATACTTCCGTCTTTCCAAGAATCACTGTCCGGCCAAGGTCTATCAAGTATATTGAATCTTGAAACAATATTGACAACAAGTTCATTCATACGACATTTGAGCAGTATTTCTTCATCATCGTCTGTTCCTATGCACATCTGCTCTAGTGTTCTGAATACAGATGTGGCTGCCTCAATTATTCTCGGGTTTGTATCATTTGGAAGTGACTCAATCAATCCAATTACAATATCCAAATAGTCAGAATCATTGCAATACTTTTCTATAACAGAACGTAACATACCCTCCACAACCCAGCTTTTTCCATACTTGATCTGTAACCCGGACAAGAATGCAAGCGCATACCTTGAGTCTGTCTTGAGTAATTTATCAAACCAGTGATTTAGGAAGTGCTTTGTTTCTCTTCCATCGGTATGATTCCAGAGAGCTATTGTCATTTTCGTTATTGTATTGCGTTCTTCTTCTGTATTTCCTGCAACAGATTCATAAAAAATTTCATAAGAATTCATAATCTGTTCCAGAATAATATCCTTGTGAAATCCATAGGCGACAAGATAACGTGTACATATATCAAAATACTCTAAAGCCTCAGACTGATTATACTTTGAAATAAGACTAACAAAGCGGAGCTTTGCCGCAGCTATGCAGTCATATACCTCATTTTTTTCTATTTTCTCCTGCGTTCTTAATAAATAAGGTTTTACAATTTCATAATTATCAATAGTCAGAAAATGAGATATTAACCTCAAAAATTCTGCATCAGTCAATGGGCCTACCATGCTATGATCAAAGCTTGTTCCCGTTTCATCATCTAACCGTTCGAGAATACCTAATGCTTTCTCCATATCCTCTACTGTCCCATTTTTAACAACCAATTCTACCGCACGTTCATATGACCTTGTTAACTCATTCTGGAGAAAATACAAATCACAAGTACGTGGTTCTCCCTTGAAAACTTCCGTATCCTGTAGCAATAATTCCAAATTAGTAATCGCCGATTCACAGATTGTTTTAGAATCCATTTGTGCTATGTGTGCACACAATTCTGCCATCTTGACAGAATAGATTATCCAATTGTAGAACCAATTAATATTTTCACAATCTGCACAGACTATCTCTATAACTCTCCTATCTCCCTCCTCAGCGAGATAATATATTTGTGAGAATAATTCTATGAAAATCCTTACATCTTTTTCTCCTGGCATCCTCAATGTTTTGATTTTTTCCCAGTTTCCAATTGCAACCTCAAAGGAACCTTCACTTTGTGGATAATATCCAGTCTCAATATATGAAAGATAGTTTTTCCAATAAATCAGTTGTTGCTCCTCCGCAATTGAAGCAATTTCATCAAATTCTATATAGTCCTGTAGCTCATCATACGCAATCTCAATACATTGGTTTCTTATTGAAATCTTTTCTTTTTCTATTGCCTCCATAAGCTTAGGAATGATACTAACTCCCTGTTCATCAAGATAATATCTATAATAGTATTTAAGCTCCTCAATATTGTACTGTTTAGCCTCAGTATCTAGATACAGTTCCCACCAAGGTGTAATACCGGCTTTCGAAGAAATATAACATGCCAGTCGTCCTGTATTCTTATCAAAAGTTGGTTTCCCGTCAATCTGCATTAATTGATTTAGTTTAGAAGCACCTTTTATATCACATATTGCTTGAAAATATTCTTTACCAGTACTATCGAATTCGTTCATATCATCGAGCATTGCCAACAATTCACCTGCTGTTACCAACGCAACTAAATTTCTGATTCTACCCGCACTTCGAATAATACAATTCAGATTCATTCTTATACGTTTTCTAGAATAACCCTCCGCTACTGATTTAAGAACAAATTCATTCTCAATTAAAGAAGTATTTTCATCATCCCTCTTAATTTTATACAGTAGTTCCGTAAGATAATAAAACGACTTATCGAATTCAAAAAAAGGTTTCCCCTGTAACCAATCTGCAAGAATACCATAAACATTTCTCTCTAAGTCAACCTTTTTCTCCTTTAATAAAGACAACACAAATCGGCGGAAACTTTCATGATAAATTGAAAAGCCACCGCTTAGAATATTTTCAATCAATAATGGTTGAAGCACCGATATATCGTGTTCTACAAATTCTCCATCACCAGTAATCTCTTTTAAATCATCTAGACTAAGATAGAAATCTGCCCCACAAAGCGCATTAACCGTGCGGTTATTACGAACCATTGTATATAGATACGAATAATAATTAGACAGACTGATGTCGTAATCAGGTATTTTGTCTATTAACTCTTTATTTACATCTGAATTTCGTAATTGCCGCAAAATATAACTAAGGTATAAAGCATTTCCCTGTGATTTCTCAAGTAGATATGCACTTATTGATAAAGCATCATCATCTTCAATAATGTCATCATTAATCTGAAAAGTCGCCATCAAAGATTTTACTTGTTCAATTCCCCATGGCTCAATTTCAAATACATAGTAGTTCTTGTCCTTGAAAGCCTCCAGCTCATCGATTGGCTGTGATGATATTAGCACATAGCAGTTATCAGGAAAATGTATATCCAACAGTTCAGAAATAATTTCAGTTTCAGAGCGCGAAATAATATCTTTATGCAGTTCATATTCTCTGGAAATATGATCAAGTCCATCTACTACTAAATAGAACTCTTCTTCAACGAAGCCAAGCAAATTTTCAAGTTCTTTCTTATCTGCACCAAAGGTTGTATTTTTTTGTTCAGCCAATTCTGGGCATTGTTCCACAATCTGCGAAACCAGATTTCCATATAAGGATGCAACATATATTCTCTCAAGACTATTTGTATCCTGTAATGACTGAAAGCAATTATAATGTATAACTTTACTATCATCATTCTTAAGTTTATCTATGTATTCGTCGACAAGCCAAGACTTGCCAGAACCGGGATTGCCCGTAATAATGACACGTTTTGAATTACGAATCTCTCTATGTAAACTTTCAATTTCATCGCTGAGTATTATCTGATGCGCTGAATCCACAGGAAACCTTTGATCAAATTTTCCATAATCCATTATGAGACCAAATCGACCAATTAGCGCATTAGAATTAAGTCTATTACCCATCGCTCTGGAATGTTTCACTTCTGCTGCGAGCTTATAAATAACATCCTCTACGGTGAGATTATTATTGGGATAAATACCCACACCCAATTTCTCAGTCTGTTTAATAATCACATTTTCAATTTCTCCCGGATTCTTTAAATCAAGACTTGCTTTCGGCATTTCTAAAAAGATAGTGAGTTCGGTACAAAAAGATAAAAAGTCCTCTCTAGTAATCAGTCCGGACTTAATTGCCAGGTTAAACTTTCGCCACGTTTTTGGAGGCAATTCTCCTTCAGGCCAAAACATGCTACCATCAAACACAAATGCTACAGTCGAAAAAGGTAAAGATTGATCTTGAACAGGCTTTAAAAACTTTGCAATGTGCTCGTCAGTCGGCCTATTCCACGCAAGACACAACTTAATTAGAGTATCCTTTTCTGACTTTTTGCTGTCTTTCCAAGACAAAAAAAGATCACTTAAGGCAGTATCATGCCCATTGCCATTTGCAAAGTCATCCTTAGTAAGTTCGTGAGAGGTTTCATCATCAGAATACTTAATCTGAAATTCAGTAATACCGTTAGGCGTCATCACTTTTAAATCATCAAATTTATCCCTATTGAAATTCTTACGATCAATAGTAATTTCAGCATCTGTCTGTTTAAGCATCAACTGTAGTATTATCGAAACAGTAAAATAATCCTGATATTCATATCCTTCATGGATTTGGCTCTGCATTTAATAACCTCCTCACATCAAAACTACATGAATCAACTTTTCAATTCTTTCCCTGCCATCCAACTATAAGTTTCCTTATGCTCACACAGTAAGTTAAGCTACAAGATGACTCACTATCAATTATTTCATTAAATTCAATGTTTCATAATTCTCACTAGAACAAATTATACCATATCACACAACAGATATATAGCAGCACTCGCCAATTCATAGAAGCAAATTAAAATATGGAAAATAATTTCATTAAAAACCAGCAATCATCTTCCCAAAAAAATAATCAATACATATTAATTTTTCGTTTTTCCTCATCCAATCGCATAAAAATCCCCTTAGATTCCTGACTCGCTCCTAACACCTCATCCGTGATATTCAATTCCAACTGCAATCTTCTACATAAAATCGAATATGTACGTTCATCCAACATATCCCTTAGATTCTCATCAATCTCCTTTGCTGTTCAATTGTTAAGCTTATTATAACTGGGAAAAAAATAAGATTTTGACCTTTATAAGGTCAATTTGATACGTCAACTATCCTTTTGAGGACTAGTTGAAAAGAATTTCATAAAATGAAAAGGTACCACCAGTAATTGATAGCACCCTTTATTCGATATAAAAGCGACATTTCTCTAATACAACCTAAATTTCATCCATCTATTAAATTGTTTTATTTATCAATCATGCACAATTACGCAAATTACATAAAAATTATAATTTTCCTACTAACTACCGATATTTATTGTTTTATAGCATACTTCTCGTCAAAAATCATCGGTAATTCATCAGCGGATACTGGCTTATTTGACAAATATTTATAGTCATTTTCATTAATTGCGGGCAAACCATAGTTGGGTTGCTCCATATATTCCCTACTAAGCCTCACAAATGCATCATCCTTCAAAATAGTTTCGCTTATAGATTTTGAAAAAAAGAAGTTATCTGTAAGAGCAAAGACCAAATAGTTTATGTACTTCAAAGCATCCTCTCTCTTAGAAGAATTTATCTGATGCCACAACTGTTTATATGCTTTATCACGCTTATGATAAAAAAGTAATATTACTGTAGCTCCATTAAAAGGAAATACGCAAAGATGGACTGATTGATTTTTCTTTTTTTCATCAAAATCATATGGATCGATAATTTGGTTTCCCTTCATATCTTTATATATTGTAAAAGTTCCTTGAACAGCTATTGGGCAAACAAAAGGAAGTACTTCCCAATATGCAATTTGAAAACCATATTCGACTTTTCCCGCCTTAATCTGCTTAAAGTATTCCAAATCATCTAAATAATCTCTAGTATCTAATTCATTCCCTTTTAGCATTTGCTGAATATTAACAAATGGTAGATACTGTATATCATTTTCGCAAAGCTCCCTTTCGTACTTTTTTTTGACTTATCATCAACAATAAATTTTTTATAGCATTTTCAGCCATCATTAAGTCATTGGGTCTTGTTAATATAGTTTCTGGATTTTCATAATCTGCAAATTCCTTACTATCACAATCTCTGCAAATATAGTGAAATGTACCTGTACGTTTTATACCATCCTCACACTTAAAATAGCTTATCTCGGCAACTTTATTTTTATTATATAACATACCGTCTTCCGCCAATGTATTCAGAACCATGTATGGAACTGAATGTGAATTACAAATTTGATTTATCTCCTTTCCACAAAGGAGACAATGTTTGGGTTTCGCACCTTGTCTAGCTATTTTAACTTTATTTTGCACATTTATCTTCTTACTTAACTCTTCCATAAATCATTATCCTCATTGACTATGTCATTCAGACTTAATTCCTTATACCTCACCCTTTTTAAAGCAACTCCCGCATCTATCGATTTTACTACATGTTCATAAATCACCTTATTTGCCTTTTTTTCAAATACTGGATCAAATACCCTTTTTGTAATTTTGAACTTTATTTTTGCATATTCTCTAATAACATTCTTTTTTACCAATGGAACACCGGCATATTTTTTTTCGCTCTTCTGACAAAAATCATAAATCTCCTTTATGCCAGTTGCAGTGTTAATTGCTTCCTTAACAGTTAATAGACTAATAATTGGATACTCCTCTGAAATATCAACATCTGTTCCTGTGTACAAATAAGAAACTATTATTCCATCAATTTGACTGATTCTACAATCTGATTTTAATAAACACTTTACATCTTCGCTGTTTTCTTTTATTGCATAAAGCTGATCTTTCATCTTTTTCTGTGCTTTTATTAATTCTCTATCCAAATTACACTTTTCAGAATATGACTCTGGCAGATAAAAATGCTTAAATTCTATATATAATGCATTTCCTATCGAATCGCAAACTAGCAAATCAAATTCCCTTTTGTTTTTTGTACCAGGAATTTTTAATTCAAAATTTGATACTTTATTTAATCCTTTTATCCTTCTATCTAGCCATAACTCGACTTCTGGAATACAACGTTCCTTAATCTTATCTTTAATTTGTAAAAAACGTTCATTATCATGTCTTCTTAGATAGTTTAAAAACTGAGTGTCAACAGAGTTATTAAATAATAATATAAATGGATTAATAAACATACATCCATCTTTTGTCCTAATTATAGGTGCGTCAGCCAAACTAGCTTTAGGATAATCTCCTTTCCCTAAAGGCTTATATATGCAGTCTTCAATTGCTTGTTGATAAAATTCGTCATTATCTGTCGGAATCATTGTTCTTATTTGAGAAGCCCCCACACTAGAGAAACAAATCAATAATTGGGTCCATCTTAACTTGCGTACCATAAAATCTGCGTCATATAAAAAAAGGTAACGCTTAGCTGCTGTAATCATTAAGTAATCCCTTATTCCTCCACCTTCCATTGCAGAATATGGTTCAAAATCATCATTCCATATATTTTCACTCCAATAACTTTTATACAATTCAAATATTGCCATCTGGCGTTTTGTTAGCTCTGTTTTAGCAGTTCTTCCGCACCCGTATTGCAGAATATAATGAAGTGGTTTTCTTAACAAATAATATTCATATTGTTGCATGCTTTCTCGGCATAGTTCTTCTTCATTTACAATAATCAAATCTCCTTCTTTTGAAAATGACGCTTTTCTATTATGTACCTTCGGAAAAATATCACATAGTTCTGCGTATGTATATGCTTCCATCAATAGCCTATATGTATATTCATAAATCGAATCATCTACTTCATATAAAAACACCTCTTCTTCCTGCAGATACTTATACGCCAAATGCGTTAAGTAATTTAACGCAAATACTAAATACCTTTCTGAAGATTCTGACGAACTGAAAAAACATCCAGTCTCAATTGCTGCATCAACATATGCACAATTACAATGAAATATAAAAGAATATCTTGGAATTTCCTTATTTAATAAATTTGGAATCCAATCATCGACTACTTTTTCTAATTCATTATAATCCACTTGTATCTTATCCATTTAATGACCTCTTAACTCCATCAATCATATAATATCGCTCTCATCATATGCGTTGCCACTTGTTTTTCATATAAAATCATCTTAATTTTTTTAGGATTTCCTGCATTACTCTTCTTAATTTTTTTTCTTCTTTTTTCTTCATATCTATGATTGCTTGTTCTGTTTCTTCTTCTGAAAATAGCACTGTTCTACTATATTTATTCAAACGTTCCCGTAAATTTTTGTTCCAATTTTCATTCACTTCTTTAGAAAAAAGTTCAAACTTTTTGCGATTACTAAGTAAGTCTTTCGATAATGATAAATCGTCACTATATAATCGAAAAAGTTTTTCTGCTTCTATAAGGCCTTTTGTTACTGCCTTATCATACATCCCTGCATCCATAGTATAAGATATCACCTTATTTCTTTTATAGCTTAATAAAGTTTGTCTAGCAGCATCTATTGCCAATATATATCTAGCGGAATTTGGTAAATAATAAGACTTCAAATCATAGTTCGTTCTGCAATTTAATTCAAATAGTAAAAAAACACATGCAATTGAAAATCCCCATAATTCAAGCAAACTTTCTATACTGTAGATTTGCATATCTTCTAAGCCATCTTTGTCTTGTTCATACAATATCAGTATATTATCTATTGAACTTGTTGCTGCAGCTGCATCAGCATCCATTTCCAAAGTTCTTCTATCTAAACAATATTGCACAATATTATTACTTTTTTCCATACGCATATAAATTTTTGAATTCATATACAAGTCATTCATTAATCTTGTATGACCATTTACAATATGTCCAACTTCGTGTGTAAAAACAAAACGTATTGCAATTAATGCTACATAAAACGATAATTGTTCTCTACAGGGATCCACAATAGTATTCTGAGTACTAAAGATAAGTTCATGTTTATTATTCGTATATACATACTCTCCTGTATAAATTGCATTTTTTTCTTCATTTGCATTACCAAAATCAGATAATATATTTCTTTGTGCAAATGCAGTTTTCATCAATGCTACTATTTCAATTATTGTTCCTGTATTTATTTTCAGAATATCATAATTGCCCTGTTTATCGTAATCTGCACATGCATTTATACTACTGTCATCCCGAAAATTAAAATCAAATTTTCGTATATCAAAGTTGCGTTCATAAACTCCTTCAACAATGGACTTAATAATGTGAAAGTATGATTTATTTGTAAAACCTGTATTAAAATCCTTCATCTTGCCTCCCTGATATAATTAGTAAAATTATTTCTCTCAGAACCTTATCGACAGATACCTATTTAATCCTTAATATAAATATAGCACCATCCGCATATTTCGGACAGTGCTATTTACAGTTGTCTGGGCATTAATATTTTGATATCGTATCTAATTTCATTTTTCAACTTATCCCACAGAATATCTACGTACCAATTACGTACCAATTTCCGTAGCAAATACATAAAGATATATTGATTTTTATCGTTTTCAAAAACCCTTACAAATCTTGAAATATCAAACCTTATCGGACTTTATGGAGATATAGAAACTTACATCTAAATCGTCAATTTATAACGATTCCTAGCTTCATATATATCTATCTCCTTTATTTTCCTCTTTATGGGCTTTTTGCTGTATACCGCTTTGACTGCTGCGCACTTCTCACAAAATCCGTCCTGTGCTTCGGCGGACCAACGCTCCTCGCAGCTGTCTTGTGGCGCTATTCTAAGAACCCCAAATTAGCACGATTATTATACACTAACAGGGGCTCGTTTGCAATGTTATTTCATTTTTCAGAACGCTCAGGCGTATCCATGGAAGAGATTCTTGGCATAGGAACCGCGCTTGCTCCAACCCAGAACCAGAAACATTTCTCACTTCCTCTTTGTAAAATATTATACTGTATCTTACAATCCCCGGATGATGTTCAAATAATCCGGTCTATGGTCTACGACAGCATAAATAATAGCTTCCTGCTTCTCCTCATTTATCTTGTAAAACACAAGATTTTTCTCAAGTACCAGTACTTTATACCCCTGTCTTTTAAGCACCAGATAACGAAGTTCTACACATTTTTGCGGATACTTGCCTAAGTCAAGAAGATTCCGTTCTAATTCTTCAAGTTTTTCAAGTGCAACTTCCCTTCCAAAGTTTTCTGCTACATACAAAATAATCTTTCGGATCTGAGCATCTGCAGTTTCTGTCCGGACAACTTTATAATTCAATATTCTATCCCTCCCGCAGCATCTGCCTCAAATCCTCAAAGGTCCCACCGAGTGGCGCTACTCTTGCGTTCCTCACATCATCTTCTGCTTCTGCAAAAAGCTCCAAAAGCTCAATCCTTGATTTCATCCTTTTGTATTCTTCATATGACAGAGACACCGTATCGCCCCAGCCATTTACCGTTATGATAACAGCTTCATTTTCTTCCCTGCACTGTTTTGAAATCTCGCTATAGTGATTTCTTAAATCAGCTGATGGTCTGATCGTTTCCTGTAAAGACTGCAGTCTATATTATCTATCTATTATTTCTATCCATGCATATTTAGATAACTCTATTTTGAATCGCTGCGAACATAAATTGAACCACTTTAGATGGCTTAGATATATATTTTAAATTATATTCCTTAAGCCACTCTGGAATCTCTTTATCATTCTGCCATATTCCTCTGCGGCAATCGCAATCGGACTGTATCCCACAAGACCGTCAAAGCCAAAACCGGGAACATGTAGGACATCACTTGGTTTCAGCCGAACAGTGCAGCCCTTGGTGGCCTTTGCTTCATCAGTCGAGGTCTGATATTCGTAATAAAGATGCCCTTTATCGTCTCTGTCCACCGTCATGCGGTTAGGCATCAGCGGATACAGAGCCATGACCTCACCCTTGCCGTTTCGGATGATCTGCGCATAAACGTTGCCCGCAGAAGCAGATGTGTCATGAGCGTTTCCCGGAATACAAAACTTGTCATTTCCGGGTTTGGCTCATCATGCAGCACAAAATACAGCAGATGGTCGGTTGCTTTTTCCTTGCTCCCGCCATCGGTGTATCTGTATAAATGAAGCGGCAGTCCTGCGACAGCTTCCGACAAAATATGCCCCCAAGAATACACCGCCGTCATCTGCATGGCAGATCGTTCGTTTACCTGTTTGCCGGAGCTGCTGCCGCCCATGAAAAATCGGTAGGCACTGCCCGCTGTACTGTCCTTGGAAGCATCTCAGCTCCGAAATAATCCGCTCAAAATTCCCATAGGAATCACCGTCCTTCCTTAAAAAATAAGTTGTATATTTTAAATCATGTTTCTCTCGATTGACAGGTTTGAATTATTATGGTACAGTAATTACCGAAAATTTATGTGGATTTTTCCGGGTGTTTATCATCTTTTCGCCGCACAGTTACAGATTTGTAATTGTGTGGCTTTTTTATTGCCCGCATTTCCAACAGGAGGTTTTTATGCAAACAGATAACAAAATGGGAACTGCATCAATCAACAAACTCATACTGACAATGTCACTGCCGCCTTTATTTTCGATGTTTTTGCAGTATTCCTACAATTTAATTGACAGTGCCTTTGTCGCACAGCTGAGTGAAAATGCACTCACTGCTGTTTCATTGTCTTTTCCGCTGACAACGATTATGAATGCCACTTCCGTATGGATTGGTGTTGGCATCAATGTATTGATAGCCGGTTATCTCGGCAGAAAGGAACAAACAAAAGCAAACAGGGTTGCATCAACAGGGTTACTTTTATCCTTTATGCTCGGATTGATTTTTAATTTTGTGGTACTTGCCACTTCCAGAACTTATTTCCAAGCCTTTACCTCAAATGACGAGATTTTTTCTCTATGCATTGAGTATATGCGTATCTGTGCATTTATGCAGATACCGAATATGGTTCATATCGCAATACAGAAAATGCTGCAAGCCGCCGGAAATATGATTGCACCCATGTGGTTTCAGATTGCCGGTGTCATTGTAAACATTGTGTTCGATCCGCTGTTGATATTCGGAATCAGTCCTTTCCCGAAACTTGGCATTGCAGGTGCAGCTATCGCAACCGTCATGGGATTTGCTTTTTCCATGGTTCTTGCACTGTTTTTGCTGTTTAATGGAAAACAGGCAGTGCAAATCGAGTATCGCATGATTCGGTTTGATTTCCGCATTATCAAAAATATCTTTGTCTGCGGATTTCCATCTTTTATCATGAATGCACTAAGTGCTTTCACTGTAACCTTTGCGAATCTGTTTTTGGTATCTTACTCAGATACAGCTATCGCCTTTTTCGGGGCATACTATAAAATAAAGCAGCTTGTTGAAATGACCGTAAATGGTCTGATTCAGGGCTGCCTCCCGATTATGCGGTTCAATTATGGAGCCGGAAAACAAGCACGGGTAAAATCTGCATTTCGCTACGGAACAGCTTATGCAAGTATTATGATGCTACTGGGGACATTGGTTCTGGCAATTATGCCAACGCAGCTTTTGTCCCTGTTTGCCGCATCAGAAAGTATGCAGGAGTTTGGAAAAAGTGCCATGCGTATTATGTCTGTCGGATATCTGTTCTGCGGATTTACCACAATGATCGCTACCTATTTTCAGGCAATAGACAAAGTAATTGAAAGCAATATTCTTCAATTGATGCGTCAGCTTGTAGTGCTTCTTCCTGCTATGTGGGTACTGAATCACACAATGCAAATTAGCGGTATATGGATTTCCTTCCCGATCACAGAGCTGATTTCCTTTGGTACTTCAATCATACTGCTTATGATTTACAACAGGAAGTCAAAAAACAAGCAGCACTCTTGAGTCATACACGCTTTCTCCAGTGTCGTTTCCACATCGGATTGCTCTGTCCAGTGCCATGATGGTTGCCACAGCACCGTCTATCTTTTCTATTGATTTTTCTTTATCTGCTTTAATGTTGCCTGCCGGGTCAGTACGGATAAAAATGTTGTCCATGTTCCAACGAAGAACCGGCTGGCCGCCATGTGCAATCCGCTTTTTTTGAAAGCTCTGAAAGCTTATCCATTGTATTGACACTCTGTCCATATCAACAGTGGACATGGAATCTTTCGTGATACCCATCGTCATACTGCTCCTGAGAAATATCGCCATTTGCGAGAGCTGTGTTTGCCTGCTCTGCTGCAGTTTTCAAAGCAGAGAGCTTCTCCTTGGTTTCACCAACCGCATCAGCAAGTAATTTTTGTTTCTGTGCAAGCAGCTCTGTATTTCCCGGATCAAGTTTTAATAACTTGTCCACGTCCTTTAGCTGCTGCTGTGTACTTTTTATCTGACCGTTTACACACTTTAATGTCGCTTGTAGTTTTGCGGTATCTCCGCCGATCTCGACAGTAATACCCATAATTCTGTTAGCCACGGCCGATACCTCCTTCCGTAAAAATGGGCATAAAAAAGCACAGATTTCTCCATTCACGAAAAAAGCACCAACCATTTCTGATTGATGCTTTCAAATTATTTTGTTTTTGTAAATCTGTTTAATTGCGTATCCACATCTCGTCCACCGTACATAACACGGATAATCGTAACCACTTGTGTATCATCATCCGGAATATATAGAATAAGATAATTGTCTACTGGCGCTACGCGTAGCCCTCGACTTTTCCATGGTTCCAATTCATATTGTCGATATCTCTTCGGCATATGATCAAGATCCATAATACATGCTTCAAGCCTATCAAGCTGACCACTTGCATTTTCTGGTGCCTGCAGTTCAAAAGCAATGTATTCCAAGATTCCACGAAGGTCTATCTCGGCCTGATCTGAAATCACGATATCATAAATCATAAATTGTAATCCTTGCGGAGATCAGCAAAAACAGATTTTGCTGATCTAGTGCGACCAGCCTGCATATCCGCATATCCTTTCTCTAGTTCTGCATTCATCTGTGCTTCTGATAATGCACTAACGTCTACAGGACGAGCGGATGGCATTTTCACTTCAAAAGGAAGTCCTCTTTGAAGAATAATTTGTTTGTAAAACATATTTATTGCATTGGATGCAGGAATTCCTAATGCTGCTAAGATTCCTTCTGCCTGTTCTTTTACATCAGGCTCAATGCGTGCGTATACATTTGCTGATTTTGTTGCCATAGTAAACACTCCTTTCGAGTTTTTTCTAACTATATTATATCTATTTGTACGGACAAAGGCAATACAAAATCAACATTTTACAAAGGTGAAATGTAGAGCGAGAGTCCCGTTTGTAACGCAAGAGTCCCTCTTTGTAAA
>ERZ772851.464-NODE-464-length-50329-cov-13.403489_pt1 | contig 50329 bp, 45 predicted proteins | sample MGYA00512137_ERZ772851 | MGnify/ENA primary metagenome ERZ772851 (study PRJEB29015, sample SAMEA2737663) | human gut metagenome | biome: human gut; feature: human-associated habitat; material: faeces | place: China | collected 2012 ... | reverse complement strand
TTGTTCAGAGGTGCCATAAGGGACACACACAAAAGTCCTACAAATTGTCTTCCGGAGTGCGGACATGCCCCGTCGGAGTGCTCCAAACTTGGAAAGACACGGATCATCGCAGATGCAGCCACCGGCTGGTTAGAAATGCCGCATTTTTTGAACAGAATGTTCCCTAGGCATTCCACCCGAAATCGTAACGGTATGCCTCCTGTAATATTACTTATCTCGTCAAACAGGACGATCTGCTGAATGCGGCAGCTTTTTTTCAAGAGAGAGATTATGTATTTTAGTGGAATTATATCAGACGCTCCGGAAGCATTTCGGATATGTGGAAAAAGGCAGCAAAAGTGTGCTATAGTGAATGAAAAGAATACAATCATACTGGAGGGGAGCAGAGATGGAACTGCTGGATATTGTGGACGAAAAGGGAAATCCGACAGGAGAGACAGTGCCGCGGGAGGTGGCACACCGTGAGGGAATCCGGCATCGCACGGCGCACGTGTGGATTTTTCGCAGACGCGGCGGCGTAGTGCAGATCCTTTTGCAGAAACGGAGCGACAATAAGGATTCAGATCCGGGCTGTTATGATATTTCAAGTGCCGGTCATATTCCTGCAGGGAGTGATTATATTCCTTCAGCGGTGCGGGAACTAAAGGAAGAACTGGGTGTGGACATGAACGGCGATGAACTGATTTATTGTGGACAACGCCGGTTCCGGTTTGAGAGGGAATTCCACGGCAGCATGTTCCGCGATAACCAGGTCAGCAATGTGTATGCACTCTGGCTTGACCGCGAGGAGGAAGATTTTATACTGCAGGAGGAAGAAGTGTCTGGGGTCCGGTGGATGGACTTCGCGGATTGCGTATCTGCTGTCCGGGAGAACCGAATTTCCCACTGCATTTACATGGAAGAACTGGAACTTCTGAAAAATGCACTGCATCTGCATTGATTCGAGGGGAGGCAGGGAAAACGGCTCAGTATTTCCAGCGGAGATCCAGCCGGTAGTGTCCGTCCTTCACTGTGATCGGCAGATAGTCAGAGTATGTCTCCTGTGCCTCCTTGGAGTAATAGCGGATGGTGACTGCGGTTGCCCAGGGGGTGTCGTGATATACGGTAGTTCCCTCCAGCAACGAAAGATCCCCCACGTTTTTGCGGAAATACACCAGATCATCATGAAAATATTCTTCTGTGTCTTCCGCGGTTACAGGGATATCTCTGCCGTTATAGGAAAGCGCGGCGAGGGAGCCATAATCCTCCTGCTGTAAAAGCGCGCAGACCTGTGCGGCAAAATCATCGGTATCCTCCCGGCAGACATATTTGCCGGTTGAAAATGGGAGAATGTGCCGTCTGGCCGGAATGTACTTCAGGCGTTTTGGATCGGAACTTTTATAGAAAATGGTGCCAAGTACAGACGAGCCGTCCGCACCGGCGCGTGCCACGCGGTTTCCGGTGAAAAATGCCTGACCGAGTGAAAGATCTGCAGTATAGCGCGTTCCATCAACCTCATATTGCACGGTTACCAGGTAATCGGAAAAACGTCTGATGATACCGGAATCGTAGGCACCGATACTCTGGTCATATTCGGTCTGCTCCACATGAAGGACTTCGTAATCATCCGGCGTGAGCCGGCCGGTATAGGCGATACTTAAAAAGATGGTCTGAAAAAGAGTAAAAACGAGCCCGAGTACAACCAGCCACAGGGCGAGATAGAGAATACCGCCATATCTGGATTCGTTGATGAAACGCCCGAGACGGGTCGCACAAAAATGCGAAAAATGGGGGCGGAACCATCGGTTGTGATTGCCCGGGCTGTCTGAAAATGTCGACTTCATAGAAATTCTCCTGAATATAATGAGCTATAAACGGGTTTGTGAAAGCTGTATCAATAGCAGTATAGCAAAAAAAGGCGGAATTTTCCACTATTTGACAGGCGGGAAGAGCTGTATTAAGATAAGGGACAGATTTCTGACAGAGGGAGAAGACAGTTGGAACAGATAAAGTATTATATGGCACCCATGGAAGGTGTCACCGGATATGTTTTCCGGAATGCATACGCAAAATATTACGGCGGGATCGAACGCTATTTTACGCCGTTTGTGGCGAATAAAAAGCTTGGACACCGGGAGAAAAATGACGTCTGCCCGGAACACAATGCGGGAATGGCGGTCGTTCCGCAGATACTTACGAACCGCGCAGAAGATTTTCTGGCGATCGCAGAGATTCTGCGGGAGTATGGGTACGATACGGTCAACCTGAACCTCGGCTGCCCGTCGGGCACAGTGGCGGCAAGAGGGCGCGGCGCCGGATTCCTTGCGATGCCGGACGAGCTGGATCATTTTTTGGAAGAGATTTTTGAAAAATGTCCGCTCCGGATCTCCATCAAGACACGGATCGGAAAAGAGAACCCTGCAGAATGGGAGCGGCTGCTTGCCATATATGAAAAATATCCGTTAGAAGAACTGATCGTACACCCGAGGGTGCAGACCGATTTTTATAAGAACCGGGTCAATCTGGAGGCATTTGCACGGGCAGAAAAAAACAGCAGACATTCGCTCTGCTACAATGGCGACATTGTGGACGCAGCGTCTGCGGCACACATCCGGGAGGGCTTTCCGTCGGTGGATAAGTTCATGATCGGCCGGGGACTGATAAAGCACCCCTGGCTTCTGGAGGAACTTTCCGGCGGCAGACAGGAAACGCAGGAGCGAAAAGAGCGGTTTTTCCGGTTTCACAATGCGATCCTGGAGGGATACCGGCAGCAGATGTCCGGGGACAAAAATACCTTATTTAAGATGAAGGAACTGTGGGCGTACTGGGGAGAGAACTTTGCGGATGCGGACCAGCGTCTAAAAAAAATCCGAAAATGTGAGCGGGTTGCTGAGTATGAATGTCTGGTGGACGCGCTGTTTCGTGAAAAAGAGCTGTGCGTGTAGGAAAAGAGTGGGGTATGCGGCAATAGATTTGTGTGATATAACAAAAAAGAAGCTTTCCAATCTGTAACATTTATATAAAAAGACGAAAGGGACTTTTTATTTGCTGTAAAAAGTATTATACTATACTCCGTAGTATGCTTCATGAGAACGATAGGGGAATTGGGGAAGAGGTTTTAAAGAGGGTATATGGAAAGCTATACGTTAGAGGAGAAAGTGCTTCGCAAGGTCATGCGGAATATTCCGATGGGACTGATTGTGAGCAAAGAGGGGTTTCGACGCAAGATTTACTATGTCAATGACACGGCGTGTGAGATTATGGGGTACACGCGGGAAGAGTATATCAGAAAGATGCAGGACGGATGGGCGGATCTGATGGATGTCGATCTGCGGGAGGTCATCCGCGAGCACAATGAGCAGATCCGCTCCGGGACACCGTTCGAGGTGCTCTCAAGACCACAGACGAAGAACGGCGGTTACAAGTGGATATTAAGCAGGGTAAATGTGCAGATGCAGGAGGGACCGCTCTGTTATGTCAGCTTTATGGATGTCACCGATCGAATGCAGCGGGAGGAACTGTGCCGTCAGGAGAACGAGGCGCTCAGAGAGCAGGCGATGCAGGATTCTTTTACAAAGCTTCTGAATCGTGGAGCGCTGGAGAAGCATGTCTGTGAGGCGCTTCAGGAGAGAGGCAGCGATGAGGAGGATGCATTCATTCTTCTGGATGTCGATAATTTTAAACAGATCAATGACATTTACGGTCACGGAGTCGGGGATATGATTCTGATGCGGATGGCGGGAATCTTAAACGAAGTGTTTGGAGGGAATTCCTGTATCGGCAGGATGGGCGGCGATGAATTTGCTGTTTTCCTCAGAGACATCGGCGACCGGAGAGAGATTGAAGAGAAGATTCAAAAGCTTCTTACGGAGGTACGCGCCGAAAAAGAACGGATGCACCTGAGCAAGGAACCGACCGCCAGCGTCGGCGTTGCATTTGTGCCGGAATCGGGAAGCACGTTCGTGGATGTGTACCGGGCGGCGGATCAGGCACTGTATCACGTGAAGAACTCGACGAAGAATGGAATGGCGTTCTATGATTTTGTATAATTTTTCCTATTGAAAAAAATCATCATATACTGTAAGATTAAGATGTTATATGACTGACGGAACAAGTGGAAGAACCACATGGAGTATAACGTATCTAATGCCGACCGTCTGGGCGAATGTACCCGGGCAGTCGGCTTGTTTTGAATCAGGGGGCTTTTTATCGAAAAGCACCCGGGATTCTCACCTCTGAGACAAAAGATGCTTTGGCTCAAAAAGCATAAAATACCCACTGAGAGTAAGACAATACAAACACGCCTGGCAACAAAACTTGATATTGACAGGGAAAAGTACGCTATGCTATATTCATAAAGGTTAGCCACGACTAACCAATATCATGTTTTGGCAATGCTGCCTGCGGGCAGGGAACATAATCACATTACAAAGTAAGCAGGAGGAAGAATCATGCAGAATGAATGGAGAGGCTTTCAGCGGGGAAGCTGGGAGGAAGAGATCAATGTCAGAGATTTTATCCAGAAAAACTATACGCCCTACGACGGGGACGACAGCTTTCTGGAAGGACCGACGCAGGATACGACAGATTTATGGAACGAAGTGTTAGAACTGTCGAAGCAGGAGCGTGAGGCAGGCGGTGTCCTCGATATGGATACCAAGATTATCTCCACGATCACATCCCACGGACCGGGCTATCTGGACAAGAGCAAGGAGAAGATTGTCGGCTTTCAGACAGATAAGCCGTTCAAGCGTTCCCTGCAGCCGTACGGCGGAATCCGTATGGCAGTGAAAGCCTGCGAGGATAACGGCTACCATGTAGATCCGGAAGTGGTGGAATATTTTACCACGCACAGAAAGACACACAACGCCGGTGTATTTGATGCCTACACACCGGAGATGCGCGCATGCCGTTCGGCACACATCATCACGGGACTTCCGGATGCATATGGCCGCGGACGTATTATCGGCGATTACAGAAGACCGGCACTCTACGGTGTGGATCGCCTGATCGAGGACAAGGAAGAACAGCTCGCAACGACCCGCACGATCATGTACTCGGATGTCATCCGTGAGCGCGAGGAGCTTTCCGAGCAGATCCGCGCACTCAAGATGCTGAAAGAGCTTGCAAAGATTTACGGCTGTGACATTTCCAAGCCGGCGAACAACGTGCTGGAAGCGACGCAGGCGGTATATTTTTCCTACCTTGCAGCAGTCAAGGAGCAGAACGGTGCGGCAATGAGCCTTGGACGTACCTCCACGTTCCTCGACATCTATGCGGAGCGTGATCTCAAGGAGGGAACATTCACAGAGAAGGAGATCCAGGAGATCATCGACCAGTTTGTCATGAAGCTGCGCTGCGTGAAGTTTGCACGTACGCCGGAGTACAACTCCATCTTTGCTGGAGATCCGACCTGGGTAACGGAGTCGATCGGCGGAATTGGTGTGGACGGCAGACATATGGTGACGAAGATGTCCTACCGCTATTTAAATACACTCAACAACATTGGAGCAGCGCCGGAGCCGAACATGACCGTGCTCTGGTCGGTACAGCTTCCGGAGAATTTTAAGCGTTTCTGCGCACAGACATCCATCAGGCACTCTGCGATCCAGTACGAGAATGATGATATCATGCGCGTGGTACACGGGGATGACTACGGAATTGCATGCTGTGTATCCTCCATGCGCATCGGCAAGGAGATGCAGTTCTTTGGCGCCCGCGCTAACCTTGCAAAGTGCCTTCTGTACGCGATCAACGGCGGTGTAGATGAGATCAGCGGCAAGCAGGTCGGACCGAAGTACCGCCCGATCACTTCCGAGTATCTGGATTACGACGAGGTGTGGGATAAGTATAAGGATATGATGAAGTGGCTGGCAGGTGTTTATGTCAATGCCTTAAACATCATTCATTATATGCATGACAAATACTGCTACGAGAAGCTGGAGATGGCGCTTCATGACAAGAAGGTGCGCCGCTGGTTCGCGACCGGAATCGCTGGTTTTTCTGTTGTGGCGGATTCCCTGTCTGCCATCAAGTATGCGAAGGTAAAGCCGATCCGCGATGAGAACGGAATCACTGTAGACTTCGAGGTGGAGGGCGACTTCCCGAAATACGGAAATGATGACGACCGCGTCGACGACATTGCAAAGGAAGTGCTTCACACATTCATCGGCTATGTCAAGGGCAACCACACCTACCGCGGCGGAATCCCGACGACATCGATCCTCACGATCACATCCAACGTATCCTACGGCAAGAACACAGGTGCGACACCGGATGGCAGAAAGAAGGGCGTTGCCTTTGCACCGGGCGCAAACCCGATGCACGGACGCGACACGAACGGTGCGGTAGCATCTCTCGCGTCGGTAGCGAAAATGCCGTTTATGGATTCCCAGGATGGTATCTCCAACACGTTTACCATCGTGCCGGATGCACTCGGCAAGGATGAGACGGGCGAGGAGCAGAACCTTGTGGCGCTGCTGGATGCTTACGTCGAGAAGGGCGGACATCACTTGAACGTCAACGTATTGAACCGCGAGACGCTTTTGGATGCACAGAAACACCCGGAGCAGTATCCGCAGCTCACAATCCGTGTTTCCGGATATGCGGTAAACTTTATCAAGCTGACCAAAGAGCAGCAGGACGAAGTCATTGCAAGAACCTTCCACGAGCGCATGTAGTTCATGTGGAAGTGATACAGACAGGATAAATCGCGCGAACCGGAACCGGTGCCCTGCTGCTTTTGCGGCGGGGACACCGGGATAAGCTGGCTCGCGCGATTGTATTATGATTATCAGATGGATGGGATCAAAAAGGAGGACTTTATGGGAAAAATTCATTCGATGGAAAGCTTTGGAACGGTGGATGGACCGGGAGTCCGCTTTGTGGTGTTCTTTGAGGGATGTCCCATGCGCTGCCTGTACTGCCATAATCCCGACACTTGGCATCTGGAGGATGGGCAGGAGATGAGCGCGGAGGAGATCCTTTCGCGCATGGAGCGCAACCGGTCGTTTTACCGGACCGGCGGAATCACTGCGACCGGCGGAGAGCCGATGCTCCAGATTGATTTTTTGACGGAGCTCTTTGCAGGGGCAAAGGAACGCGGGATTCATACCTGTCTGGACACGTCGGGCATTATGTTCCCCGGGTGTGGCGGCACGTCGGAGGAGGAGCGGGAACGCTTAAAGAAGGTGGAACGGCTGCTTTCTGTGACGGATCTTGTGATGCTTGACATCAAACATATGGATGCGGAGGAGCACCGGAAGCTGACCGGACAGGACAATGAGAAGATTCTTGCGTTTGCAAGGTATCTGGATGAAAAACAGATACCGGTCTGGATCCGGCATGTGGTTGTTCCGGGGATCACGTTCCGGAGGGAAGAACTGGAGGCTCTGGGACGGTTTCTTGCGACACTTTCAAATGTGGAAAAACTGGAGGTGCTTCCGTATCACTCCATGGGAAAAGTGAAATACGACAACCTTGGCATGGATTATGCATTAAAAGATACGCCGCAGCTCACCAAGGCGGAGGCGAAGAGCGCGGAGAGCATCATTCTGGAGGCAATGCGTCAGGCGAGAAACGTCTGACTGCCGGAACGGATCGTGCAGGGAATGATAGAGAAAGTGCATGAAGTAAACGATGCCGCGTCCAATATGGCAGCTATCACGGAAGAACAGTCGGCATCCGCGGAGAAGATTGAGGCGACTGCGGTCAGCATTCAGGAACTGGCGGAGATTGTCTCTGAGAACAGTGCAGATGTGCAGAAAGACTCGAAGAAGATGGAAAGCACGGCCAAGACGTTGAAGGAACATATTTCCAGGTTTACGATTTAGAACTTGCAGAAGAGGTACTTTCGTATTATAGTGTAGATAGAGACTCAGATTAAGAAAGGAGCATGCATTATGAAGATCAAGAACATCACGGATATCGACGGATTTTTTAAGGTAATAGACTCCTGTCAGGGAAAAGTGGAACTTATTACCGGTGAGGGGGACAGACTGAACCTCAAGTCAAAGCTTTGCCAGTATGTATCACTTACCAGTATTTTAAAGACGGATGTGGAGATTCCGGAGCTTGAGCTTGTCGCTTACGAGCCGGAAGATACAGAGAAAATTATTAAGTTCCTGATGAAGGGCTGAGAGAAAGAACCGTCAACACAGGTTGGCGGTTCTTTTATGTCTTTTTAAAATTTAGAATTGAGGTATTTATGAAACCAGAAGAAACAGTATTTCACGAGATAACACTGCAGGATAAGGCATGGATGGACCGGAAGTTCGCGGAGGATGACCGGAATGCCTGCGAATACTCGTTTGCAAATAATTTTATGTGGAGAAATGTCTATCAGGTCAGAGTGGCGGAGCTTCACGGCTGCCTGGTAGTTCGGTTTATAGATGGAGAGATTCACTGTTTTTCATTTCCGGTTGGAAACGGCGACAAGAAAGCGGCGGTGGAGGAGCTGCTTGCGATCTGCCATGAGGAGGGAATCCAGCTGCTGATAGCACCTGCCAGCGAGCAGGACCGCGCGCAGATGCTAGAGTGGTTCCCGGGAAGATTCTTAATCGAGGGAGACCGGAACGACTATGACTATATCTATGCAAGAGAGAAGCTTGCGACGCTTGCCGGCAAGAAACTGCACGGAAAGCGCAATCACATTGCCCGCTTTAAAGATTCGGGAGACTGGTCTTATGAGCCGATGACAGCTGAAAACATAGAAGAATGCCGCACGATGACGTATACGTGGATTCACATGCGCGAGGAAAAGTGGAATGAGGAGATGAACCAGGAGATCTCGGTACTCCATGAGGCGTTTGATCATATGCAGGAGCTGGGACTTGTCGGCGGAGTGCTCCGGAGAGACGGGCAGATCGTCGCGTTTTCGATCGGGGAGCGGCTGAACTCGGAGACGTTCGTTGTGCACTTTGAAAAGGCGTATCCGGATCTTCAGGGAGCGTATCCGATGATCAACCAGCAGTTTGTCCTGCATGAATGTGAAGGGTATGCGTATGTCAACCGCGAGGAGGACACTGGCGATCCCGGACTCAGAAAGGCAAAGCTTTCCTATTATCCGGATATTCTCCTTCCAAAATACGAACTGGAGGAGAGCGGGGTGGTCTATGCGGACCCCGAGCGGGATGCGCCGTATATTCAGGAAATCTGGCAGAAATGCTTTGGCGACGAGGAAGATTATATTCAGTTTTATCTGAAGCACCGAATGACGAGAGAGAATATGCTCGTGATTTTCCGGGATGGAAGACCGGTATCGATGGCAAGTTTTCTGCCGGTGCAGTACCTGTGCAACGGAGCGTATGTGGACGCGCGCTATGTGTATGCGGTTGCGACACTGCCGGAATACCGGGGACAGAAGCTTGCGGAACAGATTCTGCGCTTTGCAGAAGAAAAATATCAGGTGCCGCTCATTCTGTCGCCGGCCGAGGAGTCGCTGATCCGTTACTATGAAAATCTGGGATTTAAGAATGCATTCCAGGGAGAACGCAAAAATGTGAGCGGCAGTGACATTACGGCGCTCGAGGTAAAGGACACGGAGCCGGTTGCATGCATGGAGCCTGTCACACCGGAGGAGTATGTACGGATCCGGGATGAAAAGTGCGCGAAGGAAGGGTATGTACACTGGGATGTGGATGCGGTTTCCTATGCGATGGAACTCGCGGCAAGCTGCGGCGGCGGTACGGCGGCAGTCAGCTGTGAGGATAAAAACACACGGAATGAGCAGGAAGATGACAGGGATATTCTGATGTATGATATCCGGGAAAAAGAGCTCGTGATACTGGAGACAACGCTGTCGGACGACGCTCTCTCACAGGTGCTTCCGCAGCTTATGGAAGAGACGGGAACCAGCGCAGCATCGTACGGACGGGAGCGGGGCATGATCTGGCTGCCGGAGACGATGGCAGATCTGCCGGTTGCGGGCGACGGTTATCTCGCACTGACGCTTGGTTGATGAATTTTCAGAAAAAATTATGAAAAATGCATAAATTTTCTTGCTATAAAGCCAAAATATGTTATAATATAACCATGATATATCTTGTATCAAATAAACGGCAAAGGGGTTGGACATCATGAGAATTAAGATTACAGGAAGAAACATCGAATTAACAGAGGGGCTGAAGGCAGCAGTGGAGGACAAGCTGAACAAGCTTGAGAAGTATTTTACACCGGATACCGATGTATATGTGACGCTGAGCGTGGAGAAGGAGAGACAGAAAGCCGAGGTTACAATCCCGGCAAAAGGAAATTATATCCGCTCCGAGCAGGTAAGCAACGATATGTATGTATCCATTGATCTTGTGGAGGAAGTGATTGAGCGTCAGCTTAAGAAATACAGAACCAAGCTGGTGACAAAGCAGCAGAATGCATCCGCTGTATTTAAGCAGGAATTCCTGGATGGAGCCGCAGACGAGGATGAGGAGATCAAGATCATCCGTACCAAGAAGTTCTCCATGAAGCCGATGTATCCAGAAGATGCATGTGTGCAGATGGAACTGCTGGGACATGACTTCTTCGTATTCATCAATGCAGAGACGGAAGATGTCAATGTGGTATATAAGAGAAAAGGCAACACCTACGGACTGATCGAGCCGGAGAATTAAGAGCGTTTGAGATGTGCTGTCTCATAATGAACTGATATATTTACAGAAAGAAGAGGGAGAACCGTATTGCAGATGCGGCACTCCCTCTTCTTTTTGTGGAGAAAAAAGGAGTTTGAGCTGACAGAGGGCGCTTTCTGTAAAATTTTTTGTGCAAAGGGGTGTACAGTTAGTACTAAAGTATCTTATAATTGTAGTTGAGCGTGCCCTGCGTGTGCGAGAGGTAGAAAAGTTAATCATGTGTGAAACAAAAGAAAAGGGCTCAAGTAGGAAAAGCTACGGACATACAAATGTATTGGTGGATATGATGCAGAATTATCCGGGGTTTATGGATTATATTGCATATCAGTACCCATTGGAGGGAGAACGGATTGAATTATTGGAACAGATTCTGACCGCGCTTGCGGTGGGAAGAAAGCTGGAAGCGGAGCAGATGATTTATCATTATGGCAGTATGATTCACGGGAGGGATCTCATTGCGAGGCAGGTTTTTCTGTGGCTTTTGGGGATGGCAGAATACAGCAGACGTGAGTGTATAGCGGAAGAGCGTAGATAAAAAGCAGGAAAGGGGTCGCAGCGCAGGGGCAGAGCTTTGAAAAAACAAGGAATATTCTTGTCATCAGATCGAAAAAGGTATACTATAAAGCGAGAAAAGTTTTGAAAAAGGAGAGACGGATACCATGAAGATAGTTGTTTTGGCAGGGGGACTCAGCACAGAGAGAGACGTGTCCTTCAAGACAGGAGAGATGGTTACGAAAGCACTCAGAGAGAACGGACATCAGGTAATTTTACTTGATGTTTTTATGGGATATAGCGATAAGGAAGAAGATCTTACCGGAATTTTTGACAGAGCCGAGGCGGTCAGCGTCAAGGTGGCGGCGATTCCGGAGACCGCGCCGGACCTGGAAAAAGTAAAGGCGCAGAGAAAGGATCAGTCGGATAATTTCTTCGGACCGAATGTCATAGAGCTTTGCCGGATGGCGGACATCGTGTTTATGGCGCTTCATGGAGAGAACGGAGAGAACGGTAAGATCCAGGCGGCGTTTGACCTGTTCGGCATCCGCTACACAGGAACCGGATATCTGGGCAGTGCGCTTGCCATGAACAAAGGGATGGCAAAGCAGCTGTTTCTCGAGAACGGGATACCGACGCCGAGAGGCACGTCTTTAAAGCGCGGCGAGGATGCGGCAAAGATCGAGAACTGTGGGATTCATTTCCCGTGCGTGGTAAAGCCGTGCAGCGGCGGATCAAGTATCGGCGTATCGATCGTGCACGACAAGGCGGAATACGAGCAGGCATTAAAGGAGGCATTCCGCTGGGAGAATGAGCTGGTTATTGAGGAATATGTAAAGGGAAGAGAATTTTCTGTCGGTGTCATCGATTTTCAGGCGCTTCCGATCATTGAGATCGCGCCGGTGGAAGGCTTCTATGATTATAAGAACAAATACAAAGCGGGAAGTACGGTAGAGACCTGCCCGGCGGAGCTGTCCGAGCAGATTACAAAGGAAATGCAGGGATATGCAGAGAAGGTGGCAGAGGTGCTTGGGCTCAATACATACTCGCGCACAGACTTCCTTCTGGATGCGGAAGATCACATTTTCTGCCTGGAGGCGAACACACTTCCGGGCATGACGCCGACCAGTCTGCTGCCGCAGGAGGCAAAGGTGACCGGCGTGGATTTCAACCAGCTCTGTGAGAAGCTGATCGAGAGTTCCATGCGCAAATATAAGAATTAAGAGTGAAGTCTGAAATGGGAGCCATTATGAAAAATATGACATTGGAGCATATCGCGCAGGCGTGCGGCGGTACATACATCGGGGAAGAGTGCGACCGCAAAAAGGAGATTCAGGGGGCGGTAATTGACAGCCGTCTGGTCGAGGAGGGATATCTGTTTATTCCCATCCGCGGAGCGCGCGTCGACGGACATGATTTCATTCCGGCGGTTTTTGAAAAGGGAGCGCTTGCCGTGCTCTCCGAGCAGCGGCTCGAGCATCCGGCAGGACCGTATATTCTGGTTGACTCTACGGAGGAAGCCATGAAGAAGATCGCGGCGTTCTACCGCCGCTCACTCGACATCAAAGTCGTGGGGATCACAGGAAGCGTCGGAAAGACCAGCACAAAAGAGATGATTGCGTCGGTGCTCTCCGAGAAATACCGCGTGTTAAAGACCGAGGGGAATCTGAACAATGAGATCGGGCTTCCGCTGACGATCTTTAAGATCCGGGAGGAACATCAAGTGGCGGTGCTCGAGATGGGAATCTCTGAGTTCGGTGAGATGCACCGTCTTGCAGAGATGGCGCAGCCGGATATCTGCGTCATTACCAATATCGGCTTATGTCATCTGGAGAACCTCATCACAAGAGACGGCATTTTAAAGGCAAAGACGGAGAGCTTTGAGCATCTGGCACCGGACGGGATCGCCGTATTAAACGGGGATGACGATAAGCTCTGTGACAAAAAGATGGTGAATGGCAGACCGGCGGTGTTCTATGGAATCGGACAGGAAGCAAAGACGGCAGAGACAGAGACCGGCAGCAAACGGCTCGCGGAAAAGGAAGTGTACGCGACCGATGTGGAGGCGGTCGGCCTTGAGGGAACGAAGGCGGTCATTCACACGCCGGAGCAGCAGTTTGAGGTGGTGATCCCGATTGCTGGTGAGCACAATGTATACAACGCGCTTGCAGCAGTCTGCGTGGCAAGACGGCTGGGACTTGATGCGGAGGAGATGAAGCTTGGAATTGAGCATGCGCACACGATTGGCGGGCGGAGTAATCTGATCCGGAAGAACGGCATCACAATTATCGACGACTGCTACAATGCGAATCCGGTGTCCATGATGGCTTCCATAGACGTGCTGTCCCAGGCGAAGGGACGAAAGATTGCCGTGCTCGGCGATATGGGAGAACTCGGCAGTGAGGAAAAGAAGCTGCACGGAATGGTCGGCACACACTTTGCGGGGAAGAAGATCGATGCGCTGTTTGTGACCGGAACACTTGCAGGGGAGATTGCGGAGGAGGCGCGGCGTGTAGCGCCGGAGACCAGGGTCTATGCGGAACCGGACAAAGAGGCGCTGGCGCAGGCACTGCTGGACTGCCGGAGACCGGGGGATACCATTTTGGTAAAGGCGTCCCACTTTATGGGATTTTCGGAGATTGTGAAAAAATTGGAACAGCCACAGTGAATAAGGAAGGTACACATGAAAAAGAATATCATACTGATTGGAATGCCCGGTGTTGGAAAGAGTACCGTTGGCGTGGTTCTTGCAAAAGTGATGGGATACCAGTTCATTGATGCCGATCTGGTGATACAGGAAAAGGAAGGAAAGCTTCTGCGTGAGATTATCGCTGAAGTCGGACCGGAGGGATTCCTTAAGGTGGAGAACCGCATCAACAGCGGGATCGAGGCGGAACATGCCATTATTGCAACCGGCGGGAGCGTGGTGTACGGAGCGGAAGCGATGGAACACCTTGGCCGGATCGGTACGGTGGTTTATCTGAAACTTCCGTACCGGGAATTGGAGCGCAGGCTCTCGGACATCAAGGGAAGAGGGGTTGTCTTAAGAGACGGACAGACACTTCATGATCTCTATGAGGAACGTGTGCCTTTGTACGAGAAATATGCGGATGTGATTGTGGATGAACATCATTTGAATGTGGAACAGACGATTGAGAAAATTATGGAATTGAAGGAACGCTTTCAATGAAGAAACAAACGTTTACAAAACAGGCAGTCTGGCAGGCAGCTGCGGTAGGAGTCCTGGCGGTCGGCGGAGTTCTTTTTTGCCTTTCCGGGCAGATTGGAATCGGACAGACATACCGGCAGGTGCGCGTGGATGACCGCATCATCGGGTATGCGCCGGAGAACACTGATATGGATGACATCGTCCGTCAGGCGAGACAGGAACTGACGCAAAAGACCGGGGAGAGAATCAGCGGCGAAGTCGTATGGAGCAGTGAGGAGTGTAGAAAACCGTTCCAGAAGTTGTTGTCGGAGAATGAATTAAAAGAAGCCGTAGAGAACATACTAAGTGAGAAAAATGCAGAGGAAAAGCAGCGCGTCTATACAGTGGCGATCGATGAATACCGCGCCAACTTTGCGACGATGGACGAGGTGGAGTCTTTTCTGGAAAAAGTGAAGGCTTCTGCGGATGCGGCGGATGAATACGGGGCGGTCATTGCGGATCAGGGCTCCCATGTGAGCGGAATTCTGACAGCGTCTCTTGCCAGAAGGGACGCAGGGGATGCAGCGGATGAAAAGGTGCTGGAGGAAGCACAGGCTTCTCTGCCGCAGGCAGGAATCAGCGCCTATGTGATCTGTACGCTGGAGGAGGCATTTGCAGATCCAAAAGCCACGTATGAGACAGGCATCCTTGATATGGAATTTGTGGAGCGGGTGAATGTGTTCGAGAACTATGTCGATGCCGATCAGATTGCAGATGTGGATGAACAGGTTGCCGAAGTAACAAAAGAGAAAGAATCGAATAAAATATATGTAGTGGAGAGCGGAGACTGTCTCTCTGTGATTGCGATGGATCATGATACGACAGTGTCGTCGATCGTGGCGTTAAACGGGCTGGACAGCGCGGACGCGATGATAAGGGACGGTCAGGAACTCATCATTGCGGTGCCGGAGCCGGATCTGCAGCTTCGGGTGACAAAAGGAGAGGTCTATGAGGAGGACTACACGGAAGACCCAATCATCATAGACAACGATTCCTGGTATACGACAAAAGAGGTTGTACAGCAGGAGGGAACGACGGGACACCGGGAGCGCAATGACGTTGTGGTCTATGAGAACGGTGTGGAAACAAGCCGCGAGATGATACATCAGAACGTTATGGTGGCGTCACAGGCGGCAGTCATTGAGCGCGGTACCATCATTCCGCCGACCTATATCAAACCGATTTCCGGAGGAAGATATACGTCAGGATTTGGCAGACGCTGGGGACGTATGCACAAGGGTGTTGACTGGGCATGCCCGATCGGGACGACGGTGTACGCATCCTGTGCCGGAACGGTAATCTCTGCGTCCTATAATGGCGGCTACGGCAATAACGTGGTCATCAGCCATGCGGATGGCAGACTGACGAGATATGCACACAACAGTAAGCTTCTGGTGAAGGTTGGACAGCATGTTGAGCAGGGAGAGCCGATCGCGTTAAGTGGAAGTACGGGACGTTCTACAGGACCGCATGTTCATTTTGAGATCTATATCAACGGTTCAGCAGTGGATCCGCTCAAATACATCAGCAACTGATGGGAAGAGGACACAGACTGGAAATAGTTGTATGCTGTACAAATGGATGAAATTTATGGTATAATGTACACTATATGGTTGATGAACGAAGAACTTAAGAATTACTTGACAAAAGCATGTAAGCACTAGTATAATTACGTGTTTGTATAAAGTGTTCATAGAGGTGTGATATGGAACAGTATGTGATCAAAGGTGGAAATCCGCTGGTAGGAGAAGTGGAAATCGGAGGCGCTAAGAATGCGGCGCTTGCGATCTTATCTGCTGCAGTTATGACGGATGAGACCGTTACAATAGAAAATGTACCTAATGTCAGAGATACCAACGTTTTACTCAATGCCATCGAGGAGATTGGAGCGCGGGTAGAGCGGTTGGATGCTCACACGGTAAGGATCAATGGATCTTTTATCCGGGATTTTAATGTTGACAATGAATTTATCCGAAAAATACGCGCATCTTATTATCTGATCGGCGCACTGCTCGGCAAGTATAAGAGAGCGGAAGTGGCGCTTCCGGGCGGATGCAACATCGGCGGACGGCCGATCGATCTGCACATGAAGGGCTTTAGGGCTCTGGGGGCTGATGTGGATATCAAGTATGGTCTGGTGCGGGCTTATGCAGAAAAGTTAACCGGCACACACATTTATCTGGATAAGGTATCTGTCGGGGCAACCATCAATATTATGATGGCGGCGTCCATGGCAGAGGGCAAGACGATTATCGAGAATGCGGCGAAGGAGCCGCATGTGGTTGACGTTGCTAACTTCTTAAACAGCATGGGAGCCAATATCCGCGGTGCCGGTACGGACGTGATCCGGATTGTCGGAGTGGAGAAGCTGCATGCGACAGAGTATTCGATTATTCCGGATCAGATCGAGGCAGGTACCTTTATGCTGGCGGCAGCGGCGACCAAGGGTGACGTTACCGTGAAAAATGTGATCCCGAAACATCTGGAAGCGATCAGCGCAAAGCTGCTTGAGATTGGATGCGAAGTGGAGGAGTTCGACGACGCTGTGCGCGTGGTGGCATCGAAGCCGCTGCGTCATACACAGGTGACGACACTTCCTTACCCGGGCTTCCCGACGGATATGCAGCCGCAGATGACAGTTGTGCTGGGAGTGGCACAGGGAACGAGTACCGTGACGGAGAGTATTTTCGAGAACCGTTTTAAGTATGTGGATGAGCTGACACGCATGGGTGCAAGCATCAAGGTGGAGAGCAATATTGCCATTATCAGCGGTGTGGATCAGTACACCGGTGCCAGAGTCAATGCGCCGGATTTAAGAGCCGGAGCGGCGCTTGTGATTGCCGGACTTGGCGCAGAGGGCATTACTGTTGTGGACGATATTTATTACATTGAGCGCGGCTACGAGGCATTTGATCAGAAGCTGTCACTGCTTGGGGCATTGATTGAGAAAGTTTCCGACGAAAAAGAAATACAGAAGTTTACACTGAAAGTATCATAGAATGGAAGTTTTGAACCATCAGGTCTGCTGCGGGAGGGGATCCCACAGCAGACATTTTTTATTTCATAGGAAATACTGCGGAACGTTAATACAAGAAAGCAGAACCTTCCTATGAAATAAAAAAACGTTCTTTTGACATGATAGCGCGGAAGACAGACTTGGAGGATAACAATGGAAGCACAGGAAATACAACAGAAAGTGTTACATACTATGAGAGGAGAACTGGCACTGCTTGTTGCAGTGCTGATTAACAGCTTCGGGGTGGTGCTGATGCTGCACTCCGGCGCGGGAATCTCTGCCATCTCGAGCGTGCCGTTCGCGTTTTCGGAAGTGTTTACGCGGATCTCGCTCGGCACATGGACATACCTGTTCCAGGGCGTCCTGGTGCTTAGCCTGATGATTTTAAGAAAAAGGTTTGTGCCGCAGTATCTGTTCAGCTTTGTGGTGGGATTTGTGTTCGGAGAACTTTTGGATGTGCATGAGGCGTGGATCAATCTTCTGCCGCTTACGCTTCCGAACCGTATTCTCTATTTTGCAATCAGCTATCTGTTGATCTGCATCGGAATTGCACTGTCAAACCGCTGTGGTCTGCCGATCATACCGACAGATCTGTTCCCGAGGGAACTGGCGGACATTACGGGCGCCGCGTATTCCAACATAAAGGTCTCGTTTGATGTGATCTGTCTGGCGGTGACCGCCGGCATGACGATCTTCTTTCTGGGACATCTCGACGGACTTGGAATCGGAACGATTCTGGCGGCGTTTACGATGGGAAAGGTGATCGGGGTGATCGGAAAATGGATGGACGGGCGTTTGCGGTTCGTGTCGGTTCTGACTCCTAAAACGGCAAAGCCGTGTTAGAAAGCCCCCAGCAACCGGGAAAGTGTACAGGAGATAAGCTGTAGACAAAAAATGAGGGAACCATAACGTTCCAATGTAACCGGCAGCGGCGAATTCTTTGGAGTAAAATCCAGGATGCCGGACGCGGCATGGTTAGAAATACCGGATTTTACGATCAGAATCGTCGCTGCCGGTTGCATTTGGAACGTTGCGTTTCTCTAACTTCCCAGTCTACAGCTTATCTTCTGCCGGCTATCGCAGGCGCCGGATGCTTTTGGACACGACATTGACGGTTTAGAGAACCGCCTGAATATGCAGATCGCCCGCAGTTGACAGATCAATACAGGAACCGTCGTCCAACTGCACGATCGGTCTGGAAAGCTGCTTGTCGTTGAGCATGACAATGTTGGCACTACGACCATCACTTAAGAGGATGCGGTGGTTCTGGTAGGTGCCGGCGATCCGGTTGAGGAATGCGAGAACACATTTGGTATCGTATTTCTGCAGACCGTCACGCTCAAAGTTGGCGATAACCTGAAAAGCGCACAGGGGAGCACGGTAAGAGCGGGCGGTCGTCATGGCATCATAAACATCCGCGATCGCAACAACGCGTGCATAAGGATCAATATCGTTCGTCGTAAGACCGTTTGGATAACCGGTGCCGTCACAGCGCTCATGATGAGAGAGTGCGGCGAGCTTGATGTGTGCATCCAGCGGAAGCGGCTTTAACAGTTCGTAACCGTACTGGGTGTGCAGCCTGACCTGCGCGAACTCTTCGTCGGTGTATTTGCCCGGTTTGTTGAGAAGCTCTGTTGGAATCTTGAGCTTGCCGATGTCGTGAAGCAGTCCGGCGAGCGTCAGCATGTCTAAAGTGGCGTCGTCTGCCTTGATCCATTTTCCGATCTGCCGGCAGATCAGCGAGACATTCAGGGAATGTACATAGACGCTGTCGTCTGAGGAATGCATGTTATGTAACATATTAAACAATTCCAGAGAAGTCTTGCAGGACTGGAACAATTCGACGACCTTCGACAGGAGCGCTGATGTGTCTAACGGCTTGCCCTCGTTCACGTAGCCCTCAAAGCTGACACGGATCTGACTGAGCACGATCGTGTGATCCACCTGGAAAGACTGAAACTTCTGCGAAGTCTTGATTTTCTGCGAATAGGACTTGGGAGCCGCCTGCTTTTCTTCCCCGTCCACAATGCAGGCCGACTTGATATTATAAAAGGAAAGGCGCAGGATCGACTGCTTCGTAAGTTCTTTTCCTTTTTCAAGAACCACCTGTCCGCTGGGGGTAGTGATGTCTTTTGCAAGAACCATGCCCTCTTTTAAATTGTACAGTGCCAATTCTTTCATTTGCTTACCCCTTCTACCTATATTTACTACAACTACTTTCAGTATAGAAGTTTGAAAAAAGAAAGTCAATAAAAAGCTTGACATAGCGGAGAAAGGGGTGTAACGTATCAGACGTAGATTTGAAAATTCAATATTGTGTGTAAATTTTCTTATTCAGAGTGATGGAGATACATAGGATCTGTGAAGTCACGGCAACCCCTCTACGGAAGGTGCCAACCTGAGCGAGCAAATACTGTTATGGATGAGCGCTGTCAGAAGCGATATCCGCGATAGTTCGAACAATAAGAGGATTTGATTATCTATACGTCACTTCCACTTGTTTTTCGCAAGTGGTTTTTTTGTGTCATTTTACATGATGAGAAAGGGAGTAATAAGGAATGGAAAAGAGATTATTTACATCTGAGTCCGTCACAGAAGGACACCCGGACAAAGTCTGCGATGCAATTTCCGACGCGATTCTGGATGCGTGCATGGCAGAGGATCCAATGAGCCGTGTGGCTTGTGAGACGGCAAGCTGTACCGGATTTGTACTGGTAACCGGAGAGATTACCACAAAGGCAAAGCTGGATATTCCGGCGATCGTGAGACAGACAGTCAACGAGATCGGTTACAACGATGCGAAGACCGGATTTGACGGAAATACATGTGCAGTTATGGTAGCGCTCGATCAGCAGTCACCGGATATTGCCATGGGTGTAGACAAGGCACTCGAGGCAAAAGAGGGCGGGTTAAAGGATGAACTGGATACCGGTGCAGGAGATCAGGGTATGATGTTCGGTTATGCGACAAACGAGACACCGGAGCTTATGCCGTATCCGATTTCTCTCGCACACAAGCTGGCATTACAGCTGACCAGGGTGCGCAAGGACGGCACACTTTCCTATCTGAGACCGGACGGAAAGACACAGGTTTCCGTTGAGTATGATGAGAATGGAAAGCCGCTTCGTCTGGAAGCTGTCGTACTGTCCACACAGCATGATGATGATGTTACACAGGAGCAGATCCATGAGGATATCAAGAAATACGTGTTTGATCCGATCCTGCCGAAGGAACTGGTAGATGCACAGACAAAGTTCTTCATCAACCCGACCGGACGTTTTGTTATCGGCGGACCGCACGGAGATGCAGGTCTGACTGGGCGTAAGATTATCGTAGACACCTACGGCGGATATGCACGTCACGGCGGCGGCGCTTTTTCCGGTAAGGACTGCACCAAGGTAGACCGCTCCGCAGCTTACGCGGCACGTTATGTGGCAAAGAACATCGTTGCCGCAGGTCTTGCAGAAAAATGCGAGATTCAGCTTTCCTATGCGATCGGTGTTGCACAGCCGACATCGGTTATGGTAGATACCTTCGGAACCGGAAAGCTTTCTGACGAGAAACTGGTGGAAATCATTCGTGAAAACTTCGATCTCCGTCCGGCCGGAATCATCAAAATGCTGGATTTAAGAAGACCGATTTATCGTCAGACAGCGGCATACGGACATTTCGGACGCGCCGATCTGAACCTTCCGTGGGAGGCAGTCGATAAGGTGGAGACATTAAAGAAATATTTGTAGAGTTTTATGAAAAGTTTAGACAATTTTACATAAAATAAATAGGTTTTTGGATGTTTCGTGTTATAATGGGTCATAGAATTACAGTTCTATGACCCGTTTTTTTGCGGGAATTTGCGGGGTGGACAAAGCAGGCATGAAGTTCAAAAATAAAATTATCATTTCATTTTGTATTATCATATTTATCCCCATTCTTCTTGCGGTGGCGGTGCTTTTCGGATTCCAGAAGATCCAGCTGAAGTCGATTGAACAGACATACGGCGTGGAGAGTGACGATTACAGTTATTTTTCTAATTCCATGCAGCTGCTCAGCCGTTTTACGCGCGAGTCCTTTGAGACGCTTCTGGATCTTTCAAAGCAGGATCCGGATAAGCTGGAGGATAAGGCGTTTCTGGAGCAGATGAATGACACTCTGCGCGAGAAGTATTCGTATCTTGTCGTGCGCAGGGGAGACGAGCTGATCTATGTGGGAGATGATAAGGAGGCGTCGCTGCTGACGGATCTGCCGGCCTACGGAGGGGAAGAGTCCGGGGCAGACACCGGCATCTATGTCGACGGAGACAAGCAGGCGCTGATCAAGCAGATTGATTTTGTGTATACGGACGGAAGCCAGGGAAGCGTTTTTATTATCACGATCCTTGAGGAGACCGTGCCGGAGTTGAAGAGCCTGATGGCGGATGTGGTGATCTCGATTGTCCTGATCTTAATCCTGACGGCATGCATGCTGACGGTATGGATTTATACGAGTTTTATCAACCCGATCAAGAAGCTGCAGGTGGCGGCGCAGAACATTAAGGACGGTAATCTGGATTTTACGGTGGATGTAGAGACGAATGACGAGATCGGGGAGCTCTGCCGCAATTTCGAGGAGATGCGGCAGCGGCTGAAGGATAACGCAGAGGAAAAGCTTTCCGGTGAGCGTGAGAACAAGGCGCTGATCAGTAATATCGCCCATGATTTAAAGACGCCGATCACAGCCGTGAAGGGGTATGCGGAGGGTCTCATCGACGGTGTGGCGGATACGCCGGAAAAGCGTGACAAGTACATCCGGACGATTTATAATAAGGCGAATGAGATGGATACGCTCATCAATGAGCTGACCTTGTATGCGAAGATCGATACCAACCGCATTCCGTACAATTTTGCAAAGCTGAATGTGGCGGAGTATTTCAATGACTGCATTGAGGAGATCGGACTCGATCTCGAGGCGAAAAACATCGGACTGGCATATTTTAATTATGCGGACGAGGATGTCCAGATTATTGCGGATCCAGAGCAGCTAAAGCGCGTGGTTAACAATATCGTGGGGAATTCGGTCAAATATCTCGATAAGCAGAAGGGATTTATCAATATCCGGATCAAGGATGTCGGTGATTTTATCCAGGTCGAGATTGAGGATAACGGCAGAGGAATTGCCGCGCGCGATCTGCCTTACATTTTTGACCGGTTTTACCGTGCGGATGCGTCGCGCAATTCTGCGACGGGAGGCAGCGGTATCGGATTATCGATTGTGAAGAAGATTATTGAAGACCACGGCGGTAAGATCTGGGCGACAAGCAAGGAGTCCATCGGAACCGTGATGTATTTTGTATTACGAAAATATCAGGAGGTGCCATATGAGCAGAGTATTGATCATTGAGGATGAGGTGGAGATTGCAGACCTTGAGAAGGATTATCTGGAACTCAGCGGATTTGAGGTGGAGATAGAGAATGACGGAACCGTCGGACTGAAACGGGCGTTGACGGAAGATTTTGATATGTACATCCTGGATCTGATGCTTCCGGGCATTGACGGTTTTGAGATCTGCAAGCAGATCCGGGAGGAGAAAAACACGCCGATTCTGATGGTGTCGGCGAAGAAGGATGACATCGATAAAATCCGCGGTCTTGGACTGGGAGCGGATGACTATATTACCAAGCCATTTTCGCCGAGCGAGCTGGTGGCGCGCGTGAAGGCACATCTGGCGCGCTATGAGCGGCTGATCGGCAGCAATACGCCTGAGAATGATACGATCGAGATCCGTGGAATCCGCATCGATAAGACGGCGAGACGTGTCTGGGTCAACGGCGAGGAGAAGCAGTTCACGACAAAGGAGTTTGACCTCCTGACATTTCTTGCGGAGAATCCGAATCATGTATTTACGAAGGAAGAACTGTTCCGCCAGATCTGGGATATGGAATCCATCGGGGACATTGCGACGGTGACGGTACACATCAAAAAGATCCGCGAAAAGATCGAGATGAACACCAACAAACCGCAGTACATAGAAACAATCTGGGGAGTAGGGTACAGATTTAAGCTGTAGAGCTTAAATCGTAAGGATGTGTAAAGGTGTGCAAGGCAGGCGCTCCACAGCGAAGCTGTACTGAAATGAGCGCCTGCGCTGCGAAGCAGCAACAAATCTGGGGAGTAGGGTACCGGTTTAAGCTGTAGAGCTTAAATCGTAAGGATGTGTAAAGGTGTGCAAGGCAGGCGCTCCACAGCGAAGCTGTACCGGAATGAGCGCCTGCGCTGCGAAGCAGCAACGATCTGGGGAGTAGGGTACCGGTTTAAGCTGTAATTTATAATTTGGAAGGAGTGCAGGAAAATGAAAAAGTATGTAAAACCGGAAGTTGTGGAGACAAAAGAATATGCGGAGGGCGTGTATCTGGCGAGCGGTGGTTCGACAGATAATTCGTCGGGACCGGAAGAATCTGTCTGTCGATTTGGCAGAAAGGAAGCAAACGCGGGTTCGGACACCTGCCAGGAGTGCTCTAAGAGCGGCGGGCAGAGAAATACGCCGCTTCCGGGCGAGGAGTCTGCGCGCGAAGCAGATTTTACCGGATGTATTGACGGCAGACCGGTGAAGAATTCATAGGCAGCAGGATGACAGAGCGGGCGAAGGAGAGCACAGATGAGTGGGAAAAAAATTGCAATCATATACAAAAGTCTGACAGGGAATACCAGACAGGTGGCAGAAGCAATACGGGATGCGCTTGGCGGTGAAGAGATTGTATACTTCGGTGAGCCGAAGCCGGACATTGTGGCGGATCTTTATTTTGTAGGATCCTGGACGGACAAGGGAAGCTGTGATGGAACGGTTGGTGAGTATTTGAAGCAGTTGGAAGGAAAAAAACTGGCGGTTTTCGGCACTGCCGGTTATGGTGGCTCCAGAGAATACTATCAGAAGCTGGCGTGCCGGGTAACGGAGTGCGTTCCGGATACCAGTGAGGTGCTCGGAAGCTTTTACTGCCAGGGGAAAATGCCGATCGGAGTGAGAAACCGCTATGTGGCGATGCTGCGGGAGCACCCGGAAGATCAGAAGCTGAATGCGAGCGTAAAAAATTTTGACGAGGCGCTTTCACATCCGGATGAGAAAGATTTTGCGGATGCACGCCAGTGGGCACAGACTATGGTGGATGCGGTTTAGAATATGGAGATCAGAATTTTATTTGAAGATGAGCAGATTATTGTCTGTGAAAAGCCGGCAGGTGTGGCGGTACAGACGAAAAGACTCGGACAGGCGGATATGGAGAGCCTGCTTAAAAACAGGCGGGCGGGGAAGGGCGAACTGCCGTATATCGGAGTGGTGCACCGGCTGGATCAGCCGGTATCCGGAGTGATGGTGTTTGCAAAGACGAAGGAGGCGGCAGCCGCACTTGGCAGGCAGATTGCGTCGGGGCTGGCGGACAAGTTTTACTATGCCGTGACAGACGGGGTGCCGGAAGCCGGAAAGGGGCAGTTTACAGATTATCTTCTGCGTGACGGCAGAACCAATACGTCTGCGGTTGTAGAAAGCAGTACGCCGGGAGCAAAGAGGGCAGAGCTTTCCTACGAGGTTTTAGAGCAGAAAAACGGGCGCGCCGTTCTTCGGATTCATCTGGGAACCGGCAGACATCATCAGATCCGCGTGCAGCTGGCACATGCAGGGATGCCGATTGTGGGAGACCGGAAGTACAATTTTAAAGAGAATATGAAGCCGTCGGGGGAGCCGCTCTGTCTCTGTTCGTACAAAATCGGGTTCAGACACCCGAAAACACGCAGAAATCTTGCGTTTGAAATTGACAACCCTTTCCATTTATCATAAAATCATAAGTTGTGCAGGAGTTGCACACAGACAACCTTGAAGCTGCTTGCAACGGCAGTAAGAGCTATGAAAAGGAGATAGATGATGGCAAAGGACAACAAGAAATTAGTAGAAGCGATCACATCGATGGATGTTGATTTCGCACAGTGGTACACGGACGTGGTAAAAAAGGCGGAGCTGATCGATTATTCCGCGGTAAAGGGATGTATGATCATCCGTCCGGCAGGCTATGCGATCTGGGAGAATATCCAGAAAGAGCTTGACCGCAGATTCAAAGAGACCGGCGTGGAGAATGTATACATGCCGCTTTTTATTCCGGAGAGCCTGCTCGAAAAAGAGAAGGATCACGTGGAGGGATTTGCACCGGAGGTTGCATGGGTAACCTACGGCGGATTGAACCCGTTGCCGGAGCGTCTCTGTGTCAGACCTACATCTGAGACGCTGTTCTGCGATTTTTATAAAAATATTATTCACTCTTACCGTGACCTTCCGAAGGTATACAATCAGTGGTGCTCGGTGGTACGCTGGGAGAAGGAGACGAGACCGTTCCTCCGTTCCAGGGAATTCCTGTGGCAGGAGGGACACACCGCGCATGCGACCGCAGAGGAAGCCGAGCAGCGCACGATCCAGATGCTGAATCTGTACGCGGACTTCTGCGAGGAGGTACTGGCAATGCCGGTCATCCGCGGACGCAAGACCGAGAAGGAGAAGTTTGCGGGCGCGGAGGCTACCTATACGATTGAGGCGCTGATGCATGACGGAAAGGCACTGCAGTCCGGTACCAGCCACAACTTTGGCGACGGATTCGCAAAGGCGTTCGGTGTCCAGTATACCGATAAAGATAATAAGCTTCAGTATGTACATCAGACTTCCTGGGGTATGACCACACGTCTCATCGGTGCGATCATCATGGTACACGGCGATGATTCGGGTCTGGTTCTGCCGCCGAGAATTGCACCGGTACAGGCGATGGTGATTCCGATCCAGCAGTACAAAGACGGCGTCATGGATGCTGCAAAGAGCGTCTGCGAGCGCCTTGGAAAAGTATGCCGCGCGAAGCTGGATGACTCGGACAAGAGCCCGGGCTGGAAGTTCTCCGAGCAGGAGATGCGCGGAATTCCGGTTCGTATCGAACTTGGACCGAAGGACATCGAGGCAGGCAAGTGCGTGGTAGTGCGCAGAGATACCAGAGAGAAGATCGAGGTCGCACTGGAGGATCTGGAGCAGAAGATTCCGGAGATTTTAGAGACTATCCAGAAAGAGATGTTCGAGCGTGCAAAGGCACACCGCGACGCGCATATCTGGGATGCCCACAATTATGAAGAATTAAAGGACATCGCGGCAAACAAACCGGGATTTATCCGCGGTATGTGGTGCGAGGATCAGGCGTGCGAGGACAAGATCAAAGAGGAGCTTGCCGTGACATCCCGCTGTATCCCGTTCCATGATCAGGAGCAGATTTCCGGAACCTGCGTATGCTGCGGCAGACCGGCGCACAAGCTGGTATACTGGGGCAAGGCGTATTAAGGAGAAGTGCGTGGATAAAAATGCAAAGATCAGCCTGCCTGCGAAGGTTGCGAGGATTCTGAATACCTTAGGCGGGCACGGATATGAAGCGTATGCGGTCGGAGGCTGCGTGCGCGACTCCCTGCTCGGGAGAACGCCGCAGGACTGGGACATTACGACCTCGGCGAGGCCGGAGCAGGTCAAGGCTCTTTTCCGGCACACGATTGATACCGGGATCCAGCATGGGACGGTGACGGTTATGCTGGATCATGAGGGATTCGAGGTCACAACCTACCGGATTGACGGAGAATACGAGGATGCGAGGCATCCAAAGGAAGTAGCGTTTACCGCGAATCTTCTGGAGGATCTGAAACGCCGCGATTTTACGATCAATGCGATGGCCTACAATGAAGTGACCGGACTGGTGGATGCCTTTGACGGAATCGGCGATCTGGAGAGAGGTGTGATCCGCTGTGTGGGAAATGCCATGGAGCGGTTTTCGGAGGATGCCCTTCGCATGCTCCGGGCGGTCCGTTTTGCAGCGCAGCTTGGTTTTTCGATTGAACAGGAGACACAGGAAGCCATTGCCGGACTGGCGGGCAATATAAAAAAGGTCAGTGCGGAACGGATTCAGGTCGAACTGGTAAAGCTTTTGACTTCGCCGAATCCGGGAGAGCTGAAAGTGGCATATTGCACGGGGCTTACGGCTGTTTTTCTGCCGGAGTTTGACGTGATGATGGAGACGCTGCAGAACAATCCGCATCACTGCTACAGTGTGGGAGAGCATACGCTAAAGGCAATCGAAGCGGTGCCGGCGGATAAGGTGCTCCGGCTTACGATGCTGCTGCATGACATTGCAAAGCCTGCCTGCAGGACGACGGACAAAAAAGGCGTGGATCATTTTTACGGACATCCGGTGCGCGGAAGCGAGATGGCGCGTGGAATTCTGCGCCGGCTGAAATTCGATAACGATACCACCGACCGGGTGTGCCGGCTGGTACACTGGCACGACGATAATCCGGAGCTTTCCGGGAAGGCGGTCCGCAGGGCGGTGCACAGGATCGGCGTGGAACAGTATCCGGCATTGTTTGCGGTCAAACGCGCGGATATTCTGGCGCAGAGCGGGTACCGGCGCGCGGAAAAGCTGGCGTATGTGGACGCATATGAACAGATGTACCAGGAGTGCGTGGAGAAAAAAGAGTGTCTTACGATCCGGGAACTGGCGGTTTCCGGTCAGGATCTGATTGCAGCCGGAATGCAGCCGGGAAAGCAGATCGGGGAGATGCTGAATGAACTGCTGGATCGGGTATTGGAAGATCCCGGGCTGAATACGAAGGAACAATTATTAAAAATTGTGACAGGAAAGATTTCTGATCAAAACAGGTCATGAAATAAAAACCCCTCACATATGATGAAGAGACACGGCAGAGCAGCCGCAGATCAATCATATGGAGGGGTTTTCGTGTATAATCGACCGGAGCAGGTATTGGAGCAGTACGACCTGGAAGTGAGAGCGGTTTCCAAAGGGCGTGAAAGTTATATTTGTGATACAACACAGGGGCAGTTACTTTTAAAAGAATACAAAGGCTCGGCGGAGCGGGCAGAGTTTCTCTCTGCCATGCTCGGGCATCTGGGTGGACAGGGACTCTTAACGGAGCAGGTCGTGCGGACGAAGGAGGACGCCCCGATTGCCGTCGCGGAGGATGAGACAAAGTATATGGTATTGACGGCTGTTTCCGGGAGCGAGTGTGACACCAGAAACCGGGCGGACATGATCGCGGGGGCGGAAAAACTGGCAATGCTGCACAACGCGGCGGGAACTTATTCGGAGACGGTTCCGGAGTTTGTCTGCAACGACCCGAATGAACTGCAGGAACTGTATGAGAAACATAACCGGGAACTGGTCAAAGTCCGGAATTACATACGGTCCAAGAAGAAAAAGAATGATTTTGAAGTGCTCTTTTACGGGCAGTATGAGCGCTTTATGGAAAAAGCAAGGCAGGTGGCACAGGAACTTTCGGCGATGGGACAGGGCGGGCAGAGCGCCGGGTTTTGTCACGGTGACTATAACCAGCACAATATTCTGTTTTCCAAAAACGGAATCGGCATTGTCCATTTTGAGTGCTTTTCCTATCAGATACAGGTCAGCGATCTGGCGAATTACATGCGGAAAATGCTGGAAAAAAACAACTGGAATACCGGACTTGGCATGGATCTCATCTGTGCGTATGACCGTGTGCGCCGGCTGACTGCCGTGGAACTGAACTATCTGTATCTGTATATGGCATATCCGGAAAAATTCTGGAAAATTGCGAACCGCTACTATAACACACACAAGGCATGGGTGTCCGGACGCAATATTGAAAAGCTGGAAAAATTCATACGGCAGGAGGATGAGCGGGAACGATTCCTGGAAATGATGCGCCATTTCACCTTGCAGCCGCCCGCGTCCCGAGATAAAAGTTCCGCTGAGTTGTTTAATATGATATAATGAATCTTGACAGATTCATATTAGAAGTTCCGGTGGAACTTCGGATGCGCAGAAAGCAGCGCAAAAAAGATGATATAATCAATCTAACGGTACTTTTGCCGTAGAATTGTGTACACGATAAAGGAGCAGATATACTTGAAGAAGAAAATAGTTCGATGGATCCTGCCGGTCTGCATGATGCTGTTACTGGCAGGATGCGGAAAAAGCAGCAATACAGTTGTGACAGGAACTTACTATAATCCGTCAAAGGATGCGGAAAATACAGCACAGACCGTCGGGACGGAGGCGGATGCGAACGATGTGCTGGATGCGATGGAACAGGGGACGGAGCAGGAAGGCACGTCGATCGGAGCAGACCTGTTTTTAATCACCAACAATGATATGCAGGCGGAGTGTCTGATTTTAACACAGTTGAACTCCGGCAAGCAGTATATGTATAATTACACGATCGGTACCCGGTTCCTTGACAAATACGGCAGCCGGACACCGGTGTCTGGATTTGACGCGGGGCGCATTATCCGTGTCGGCGAAAAAGATAAGCAGGGCAGGCTGGTGGAAGCGCAGATCTCCGATCTGGCGTGGGAATACCCGGATGTGACCAGATACAGTGTAGATGAGGAGCACGGTGCATTTAAGATCGCGGATACGAATTATTCGTATGATGAGGATCTGTTTGTGGTTTCGGACGGAAGTCCCCTCCAGCTTTCGGATCTGACGGCACTGGATACGCTTCGGGTGGTCGGAATTGACAAGAAAATCTATTCCATCTCGGTGACCACCGGGCACGGTTCGTTAAAGCTGGTCAATACCAGTGTCTTTGATGGAAGTTACATTCAGGTGGGAAGCAAGGTGTTTGCACAGATTACCGGAGAGATGACGATTGAGATTCCTGAGGGAACATACACGGCAGCTGTCGCGAATAACGGATACGGCGGAAGTACGGAGATTACGATCACGAGAGGTCAGGAGACGGTTCTGGATCTTGAGACGTTAAAGGGCGAGGGACCGAAGTACGGAAGCATTCTCTTCGCAGTCAATGTTGAGGGCGCATGGCTTCAGGTAGACGGGCAGCTGGTGGATTACAGCCAGCCGGTGGAACTACAGTATGGAGTGCATACGCTCACCGTGACGGCGGACGGTTATGATACATATAGCAAAAAGCTGTTTGTGAATTCACCGGAGGCAACGATCGCCATCGGAATGACAGGAGAATCGGGAAGCTCATCGACTACGACCGGAAGTGAGACGCAGTCATCGGAGGCAGACAGCAGTACATCCACAGGAGAGAGCGCAGACGGACAGGCGGGAAGTCTCGCGGGAAGCCTGGCAGGAAGCCACTCGGGCAGCAGTTCCTCGGGTTCGTCTTCCAGTTCATCTTCAGGTTCGTCGTCCACATCGACGGGAACATCGGACACGACGAGTGATGCGGCACTGGATGCCATCGTAAACGAGATTCTGGATGATGATGGGGAGAGTACAAAGAGCAGCAACAGTTCTTCATCAGATTATCTTTCAACGCTGACGGAACTTCTTAAGGCTATTAAGGGAAGCTGAAAGAATTGTATCACTTTTTTAGGGGAATAGTACTTGAAAAAGTGATACAGGGAAGATAAGATAGATTTAGAAAAAAGCAGGAGGAATCTGAGATGGGATATAGAGAAACATATGAGTCATGGCTGAACAATCCATATTTTGACGAGGCGACCAGAGCGGAGCTTCAGGCGATCGCCGGGAATGAGAAGGAGATTGAAGAGCGCTTTTACATGGATCTGGAGTTCGGTACTGCCGGACTGCGCGGCGTGATCGGAGCGGGAACCAACCGCATGAATATCTACACGGTGCGCAAAGCGACACAGGGACTGGCGAATTATATCTGCAAGGTGGGAGCACAGGCAAAAGGTGTTGCCATCGCGTATGATTCCAGACATATGTCCCCGGAGTTCGCCGACGAGGCGGCGCTTTGTCTTGCAGCGAACGGCATTAAGGCATATGTATTTGAATCGTTAAGACCGACGCCGGAGCTTTCCTATGCGGTGCGCAAGCTTGGGTGTACAGCGGGCATCAACATCACGGCAAGCCATAATCCGCCGGAATACAATGGATACAAAGTATACTGGGAGGACGGCGCGCAGATCACACCTCCGCATGACACGGGAATTATGGATGAAGTGAGAAACGTGACGGATTATGCTTCTGTGAAGACGATGCCGCTTGAAAAGGCAAAGGCAGATGGTCTGTATCAGACGATCGGCGCGGATATTGACGATCCGTATATTGCGGAGCTGAAAAAACTGGTGCTTCATCAGGACTGCATTGACAAAGTTGCATCCGAGTTAAAGATTGTATACACACCGCTTCACGGAACCGGCAACCTTCCGGTACGCCGTGTGCTCAAAGAGCTTGGATTCACGAATGTCTACGTTGTGCCGGAGCAGGAACTGCCGGACGGCGATTTCCCGACGGTAAGCTATCCGAATCCGGAGGCGGCAGAGGCATTTGCATTAGGACTTGCACTGGGTAAAAAAGTAGATGCCGACCTGATTCTTGCGACAGATCCGGACGCGGATCGTCTGGGTGTTTATGTGAAGGATGCACAGACCGGAGAATACCACAGCCTGACCGGAAATATGTCCGGATGCCTGATTGGTGACTATGTGATCGGACAGCGCAAGGAGCTCTTCGGACTGCCGGAGGACGGCGCATTTATCCGTTCGATCGTATCCACGAATATGGCAGATGCGATTGCGGCATACTACGGAATAGATCTGATCGAGGTGCTGACCGGATTTAAGTTTATCGGACAGAAGATCTTAGAGTTTGAGGAGACAGGAAAGGGCACATACCTCTTTGGTATGGAGGAGAGCTATGGCTGCCTGCCGGGAACTTACGCGAGAGATAAGGATGCCGTTGCAGCATCGATGATGCTGTGCGAGGCGGCGGCTTACTATAAGACGAAAAACATGACGCTCTGGGATGCGATGCTTGCCATGTATGAGCGTTACGGTTACTACAAGGATGATGTGACGTCCATCACATTAAAGGGAATCGAAGGACTGGCGAAGATCCAGGAGATTATGAATACGCTCCGCGAAAATGCTCCGGCAGAGATCGGTGGATACAAAGTGACGGCGGTGCGGGATTATAAGCAGGACACCATCACGGAGACGGCAACGGGTGCAGTGCGACCGACAGGCCTGCCGAAGTCGAACGTTCTTTATTACGAGATGACCGACGGAGCATGGGTGTGCGTCAGACCGTCCGGCACCGAACCGAAAGTCAAATTTTATCTCGGCGTAAAGGGAACATCGCTCGCGGATGCGGACGCAAAATCAGAAGCGCTCTCAAAAGCAGTTCACGCATTGATCGACACCATGATGTAAACGCTTCCCAAACGTAAAAAAGCTCGGAAAATCCCCATATTTTGGGGATTTTTCTTGACAAAGAAAGAAAAAACAAGTATAAATATGAAGTAGGTATTTTGAGAACCTCGAATATTATTTATATTGAAAATCCAGAGGAGGAATTTTTAACATGAACAAAGCAGAGTTAGTTGCAGCAATGGCTGAGAAGACTGAGTTAAGCAAGAAGGACGCAGAGGCAGCATTAAAGGCATTTACAGATGTTGTTGCTGAGGAATTAAAGAAGGGCGAGAAGATCCAGTTAGTAGGATTCGGTACATTTGAGGTATCTGAGAGAGCAGAGAGAACAGGAAGAAATCCGCAGACTGGTAAAGAGATGACAATCGCAGCTTCCAAGGCTCCGAAGTTCAAGGCTGGTAAGGCTTTAAAGGATATGATCAACGCCTAAGTGATATAGATAGCAAGTAACCCGAAAAAAATTTTGAGAATTTCTTAAAAAAATGTACAAAACTTCGTTTTAATCTATCTAATAGGGAATGGGTTACGAGAAACCGAAAAATTGATAAGCAAACAATAAGTCCCGTAGTCAAAGCGATTATGGGACTTATTATTTTACTTATTAGATTTGTACTCAATAAAGTGATTTAATTTGCGACGTTGACCTCTGCAATATAAGCAAGGCTCACGATTGCGTTTTTGAAACAGAAGTCTTGTTTTTGGAGACATAGAATATTTATGCTTAGGATTTTTAGGACACGTCCACCAAAATTTCTTATCTGAGGTATCTAAAACATCAAATTCTGTATATGGCAATAGATAATTAGCGATTTCATCCATTTCTTCAAGTAAATCTGGATGTTTATCACCAAATGAATTAAATCCCTTTAGCAGCAATCGGTCATTACAATAGGGACAAGTATAACCATTCTCCATATCTAAAGTAGTGGCAGCATAGTCTCCACCACAATCTGGGCATCGCCATAATTGGACGGAATGTTTCGAAGGAAGAATATGGTCTGCATCTACCTCATTTAATGGAGATATCTGTTTGGCTAGTTCAGGGTTTTTTACTTTTAATGAATTGAACCCTGCTAACACTTTCATTCCCTTGCAGTACGGGCAATTGGCATCTCCACTGATCATGTCTTTAATTTCGGCGCCATACACACTTCCACAGTTTTGACAATTCCAATGAATCCAAAGATTTGATGTGCAAAAGGTATCATAAGGAGTCCGTTCATTATCAGAACTCCATAATTCAACATACTCTGGATATATAGCTGCAAAACATTCCTCTTTTATATTGCGTCCTACCTTATAGCATTCAGGACACTTTCCACTACCCATGTGCCTCAAGGCAAATGCAGCTTCCCACTTGTGGTCACAAGCCTTACAGATCCATTTTACAGACTCTTTCCCGTTAGGGAAGGCTTTAAATATATCAATTTCATTACTTGGATCATATTCTTCAATAAGCTCTGGATGCACGTCTCCAAAACTCTCACCTTTGCGAACCTTTGTATGAGAACAGTATGGGCATCCCTTTGTTGGGGTGTTGTGTGATTGTGTCATTGCTCCCAAGGTAGATTCAAAGGTTTCGCCGCAAATGAGGCATTTCCAATGATAATAAGTATAGTTAATAGCTTTTGCACCTTTGATGGAATCCAATTTGACATGGTTTAGATCATTTCTGTACATTGCCGCAAGGTCTGGATATTCTTCGGAATATGGCTTTTTTCTAAATAGTTTGTTACTACATTTTGGACAGTCAACAAATACATGCTTGCCATTTCTTAATTTAGTTCTATTGGCAATAGGTGAATCCCATTCATTACCACATTTCTTACACTTAAAATGAGCTTCAATCTGTGAATTAGGTGTTAAAGAGCATATATCAACACCGTTGTGTTCATTCGTTTCAAAATCGTAAATAGAAGCCAATTCGGGGCATATAGTAAAGATATCGTTCTTACCAAGCATTATGGCATTCTGTTTTCCTACACAAAATGGACATCCATCAGCTCTGCCATTGAATCCTTTAATGCTTTCTTCCCATTCATATCCGCATGCTTTATCTCTCCAATGGACAGAATTATAGGAATGAGCAGAAGTAAGGTTGATGTCTAGTCCTTTATTTCTCTTAAAATCCCAATATTTTACTAACTTAGGTATAGAGGCTACCGGAGTAATACGGTCTACACTATGTAAATAGCATTGATGACAACCTCTAAATGTATAAGAACCCTTCTTTCCATCTATGCGCGAAGCCAAAGGAGCAGACCACTCATATCCGCAATCTGGACATTTCCAGTTTATTGGAATATCTGAATTTCTAAGAGGAATGGAATATATGTCAATATTCTTATTTTTGTCGAAATTAAAATATCTCCTGGAGTCTGGAATAAGGGTAAAAACATCGGTGTAGCCTTTTTTTGTTACAAGTTGCAATTCACAACATTTACATTTGCCGATACCTCTGGTTTGACTTCGAATTTCCGTAATCCAATCATATCCGCAGTTTCTGCATATAAAATGAGCTTTTTGGGTAGAGTTTGACTTTGTTTTGCGTGGATCAAGTGGGTTATTATCATCCCAAAAGCGATAGATGGATTCTACTTCATTACAGAATGGAACGTTGACCTTTTGACGTTTGACAGTGTTGTAATGGGGACAGCCGGCAACAATATAGCCACCGCTTCCGTCTTTTTTTACCTGTGACTTAAGCATTGCGGACCATTTTCTGCCGCACTCCCGGCAGTACAGATTAACAGATATAGACGAATCAATTCCCAGTGTATGGATCAGGTCAAAATCGTTATCCTCATCAAGCATATCAGAAAGTCCTTTTACAATAGTCAATGCATCATTGACACCTTTCATAATAACTTTATTCGATTCATGACAAGGGCATTTGCCGGAACTTCTGTATCTTGCTTTTACAGAAGAGGTCCAGGAATACCCACAATCCGTACACTTCCAATATCTTGGCTCTTCAAGATGGACAGATACTTTGTCTGGCTCATCTGTATTTAATTCAAAATCCCACATTTTAAGCATGTGAGGTATATCAGATACTTTCTTTCCCATTTTAATCCTCTAGTTTGAATAATCCCTCAATAACATTGCTTCTTGATTTGGAAATCTTTTTGATGTCAGTTGTAGCAGTAATAATATCATTTTCAAGTGAGTCGGCTTTAATTATTTCATCCGTCTGTCTTATAGCACCTTCTTTTGCTAATAATTCATTAGCAATTTCGGGGTAAACATAGGTTTCAACAACAGATTTATAGGCTTTCAGTTCTTTTTCCAGTTCCTGTATTCGATTTTTATTTTCGGAGTTCAATTCTTTTAATGTGGAAACTGTATCCTCTGATTTTTTGCGGGCAATCACTTCGGTATCATATTTTCTTGATAGTGTATTGTATCGTTCAAAGGTCTGTGCAGCTGAATCAGCAATCATCTTATAGTAATTATCCCTGTCTGTAATAGCTTTGATCAGTGTATCTCTTGAACGGTTTGAATCTACTAATAGCGCTGCATCAATCGTTTGGTAAGATACAGATGTAACATAGTGTTCATCAACTACAGTAGCTTTTAGTTCTTCAATATATTTCATGGCAATAGGAGTGCGCCTTAAAGTGGTTGCAGGATAATCCGGATACCCATTTGCATTGATATATTTAACTATTTCAGAAGCCTTTAATTTCTTAATATTTCCCCGGCATTCATCATTAAAAAATTTCTTAATTAAGTCTAATAAGACATCATCCTCAATTTGTTTGGGTCTAGCCATCATTTTCTCCTTCATGAACATATTTTCCCAGCAGGTAAGCTTTGTAAGAATAATTGCTCGAATTTAGTTTTAGTATTGCCTCGTTTATGTTTTCAGTGTTACCTTTTCCTTCCATTACGGACTGCACGGCAAGAAACAGTGTTTTGCTGTCTTCTTCGATATGGCGTTTGTAAATATCATCGCTGGAAAAGTAGGAAGTGCCTTGTTTCCTGTAATAAACACATTCTGGACAATATCCAATTTCTCCATTAGGACCAGAAACATTTATACAGTCTGAAATAGAGCCGTTTTGGTATTGTGATGAATAACATATGCCGCCGTCTGATAACAGCTTAAATTCATCCGCAGGAGGGAGGTTATCAGCATGTGATAATTTGTATTCAACATCTCCGCAGATGCATTTTCTGTATTGCCTATAGGTCTGGCACTCAATAAACTGGGTGACATTTGAATAATAGTGGCTTGCCATTTCAATATTCGTGTGTCCTCCAAGAAGCATAGCAGTAACAGGAGTGGCACCTTCCTGCATAAGATTGATAAATGCTATATGTCGTGTGTCTCCTAAATGTATGTATCTGATTTCTTTATTCTCATGATCCACTTCCCCGTTATCATATACAATGGTATAGCCGTATTTTTCATGAACGATTTCCTTGAAAAAATACTTGAGAATAGTGTTCATATTCATGTATGTAAGAAAACGGCTATCAGAGTGCTTATGCTGTCCCCACTTCCTGTAATGGGGATCCGTTACAAACAGAGTGTCTATAGCTGTGTGTTCGTATTTATCTGTTTCAATTATATAGTTTTCAATGATTTTTCCTAAATAATCAGGAATAGGAATCGGTTGCGTATGGTACGCATCTGATATTTTGTAGGATAATTCGCCGCCGGCTCCTCCTTTGAGCAGATTCCTTCGAAGCTTAAGGTGATATCTTCCATCTGAATTTTTATATATGCAATCTCTTTCTGTTAATAGAAATTCTCTGGGACGAAGCGGGATAACAGCAGTAAGTATCCACCAAATATATAAAGGATAATAAAAGAATCGGTCTTCTGGGGATATATCAGAGTTCCAATAATCTTTTATGATGTCATCAAACTCAAAGTATGAGTCAAAATCAGCAAGTTCCCGCTGGTTAAAGCCTTTTTGTGAGCCATATTTAATATCCGCATAGAAATCAAGGGCAGATATCAGTCGTTCCATTGCTTCCGCATTATCATCTGTTACAAGCAGTGATAAAAAATCTGAAATTCGATTGACAGAATATAGTCTTAAATCAGACATTTCACCACAGACTTCTTCATAGCCTTTGTTAAGCAAGTGTTTAATATCAAGCAGAGTGTTCTCGATGCTTATAAGCTCATTCTTGCCAAAGATGGATATACAGTATGCCTTTGCATAGTCTGTAAAATCCTCAAATGAAAGATGAAAGACAAGTTCATACTTTCTGTATGAGAACCTGTTGAAATCAAAATACAGACCAATATTTGCGTATTCATTGGTTGTATACCATTTGCTATCATCAAAGGTGCAGTTATCTTTTATGACACCGGCGCGCTGAAACTCATGAAAACGGTCTTTGGCAGAAGGTACAGATAAGGAATCAAGTTCTATGAAGTTAAGATTTGATAAAAACAGGTTTTCTGCAAGCGTTACATTCATTAAGTATTCTCCTTTATTAGCTTTTCATAATCCATAAATATTTCTTCTCCGTAATTTTCTCTTATTGCGCAGAGCATTTCATCCATCTTGGGCGCAATAACATCCAAAAGAATATTTTTATACTTTGCCTTTTCAAGAGTATCTTTCGTGGAAGAATAGAGATTTCTGATGCGGTTGTATTCTTCTATGAGGAGGAAAAGTGTAGAACGTGTGCTGATTTCATATTTGCATCCAATACAGTTTCGTTTAGTTGCATACGGACACAGCTTTTCTAACGCTGACATAAGGCATAAGCATTCGCTTTGTTTTGAGAAGGCTTCGCCAGATCCTATTCGGTGAAGGACTGATAGAATATCAGTTTCTTCTGTAATAAGGCTATAAATCGTTTCCTTTGCAAACTGCATTCCTCTATCTACGGTATTCACAACAGTTTCTATTTCCTTTGGACTTAAATCAACTAGCTTGATAATGTTTGTCTGGTTTCTTGGAGATAAATCATCAAACTTTTCTCCTACAGTCATTTTGAGCAGCATAGAGGACATGAAAGAGAACACTCCTCGTTCTAACAGTTCAAATGCCACAAATTCAGGTGTCAGTTTGTTGAATTTGGCATCTTTAAGGTATTCGAAAGTTGTAGCAGCAATATGACCGTAAGAACCCTTGTGGCTTCGTACATAGGCTGCAAGATAATATCCTTTCACATGGTATCCACTATCGTCAGCAGGGATATTTTCATCAGCAACCATATAAATGTCCTGCAGGAAGGATTTAGTAGCCGAGCGGGATCTGAAATCATTATTTAGAAATAATCCACCGATTTCTTCGCCCATATATCTGTTTATTTCTTGATATGTGCTTACCTTTCTTACAATGGGCGCATCCGGTGTGCCTGCTTGGTTTCTGTGAGCCTGTGCAAGCGCAAATAGTTTTCCTATAAGGGTTTCGCAGGATGTGGGAATATCAAAGCTTATAGGGATTACATCACTCGAAGAAGCTGTTTTGTTGGGGGTAAGCGGAAGCCAGTTCATGCGTTTGGTAATGGATAATAGAACATATCTTGCGTCATTATCGCTAAATTCGTCATTTTTAATCTTTTCAATTACTTCCTCGGAGGAATAAGGAAGTATAGGATGATAAATCCTCTCCATATCTGTCATTCGAAGTGGACGAATAAAGTGAAGTGCAAGATAAAGCCATGTATCTGTATAATTTTTTGATTCAGCGGCTTTCCGAAACATCTCATTATTTTCAATGTAATCTTCCGAAAAGAGATAATACAAAAGGCTAATATAATCATCAAAATCATATGCCTCGTTTTGAATATCCATCGTGTAGCGTTTGTTTAACACATAATCTTTTTGATATGCAGTCTTGTGATTGAGTTTGAGCCAGGCAATAAAAAATGTAAAAATATCACCATGAGCTTTTATGAGTTCAAAGGTAGCATTTGATAAAAGTTCTTCCATTTCATTATCGCTATAGAAAAACAGTTCTTTATTTAGCCGGTAGAGCATAAAGTCAACAATATAGTGCGTTGTTTCTTCGTCTACTTGGGTTTCGGATTGGAAGATATTATATAATTTATAGGTTTCAGGAAACTTTTCCTTGAAATACTCATATATAGAAACATCCTTGTTCCCAAGGAAGGGTGTTAGCTTATCCGTAAAAAGCTCTATTTGTTCGTCAGAGAGTATTATTTTACCGTTTTTTTTACGGATAGTTTCTCCGAACCATTCATTGTCTATAAAGAATGTGATTATGCAGTCGATACGCTTATCTGTATTTAATTCATTGATAAAATCTTTAAATTCCTTCATTATATTTCTTCTTGGCAGCCCAAAGAGTGTAATCAAAGGTTTCATTAGTGATCTTTGAAAACTGCTTTTCAAGTTCTCCTTTATTGCTGATGTAGGTTAATGCACTTTCTGGAGATGTGTCTCCTCTAAAAGCCATAAGAATACCAGGTTCGTTGATGCCAGATAACACAAGTTGAACCGTAAACCAGTGTCTGAACACATGAGGAGAAAGTGAGTGTTCCATAAGGGTTTGTCCATAAAGAACAAGTTCGTCATCATTACTGTTTAGATATATAGGAATCATTTCTTCCTTGATGATTTCCCTAAATTTGTTGTAATAACTGTCATAAGTAATGGCTCTTCCCTGTCCGTTTACTGAAAATGCACCGTAGTCAGCCTCATAAGGTTTATTTTCCATATATGCCATATAGATCTCATAGGCGTCCTTGTATGCAGAAAGAAAAATATCAGGAACCTTTGCTATGCGTTCTTTTTTGATATTGCCAACAGATAACAGATCACTGCGAAGATTTAGTTCATCTCTAAGATCTATGGATACTCCGCAAAGTTTTCCATTGACTTCCCTTATTCTTATTCCTGCGCCAAGAGGAGAATCTATGCGTCTTACATTACAGGCTTCCGATGGGCGAAGTCCCGCAAAAGCCTGATGCATAACAAGTCCTAAAAGCTCTGTATGGTTAATTGCAATATGGTCAAAAAGAAGCGTAAAAGCCTTGTTTGGAATATCTCGAAAGATGGGCTCTTTGGAGGAAGGAATATATTTCACATCAAACTGTGGAATCATCTTCTTAATTGCTTTTCCGTATTTATCTCTTACAGTAATATATCTGTATAAATCAGCACTCTTAATTTTGCAGCCGGAAGATTTATCATTTGTGAGATTGATATAGAAATCAAGAACCGCTTTTATGCATTTTTCTACGGTCCCTTTTCCTCTGTGAACATACTCGTCATCATCAGGAAGTTCATGCATTCCATAGGCATTAAGAAAATTCCTGCCAATATCAATCGTGAGATCGGAAAGAGAAGATATTCCTATTGTAAAAAATGCATAGTTTAGAAATTTATTGATAAAAATGAATCGATTATTTCCATCTTCATTAAATTTTTTTACTTTTTTATTTGGATTTTCAACATACCTGTGAAAGTCAGTAAATGTCCGGGTGCCATCTGCATGATTAAGGACAATAAACTGCTTCGTAACGATGAGATTGTTGCCATAGACAAAGGAATGCCTATAGATTGAGAATCGTTCTGCCTTTTTCATATAGCTCTCCTAGAAATAAAAACAAAGACAGAAAAAAGAGTTGCCAAACAGCCGAATGTGTGTTAAAATATATCAAGTAAAAAGAGCAACAAAAAACTAGAGCATCTAAATCCGAAACCGCCAAGTAAAGGAAAAGGTGCTTTTTTTCTGTCTAAAATTATTTGGACTATTATACCACAGGGAACAAGTGTTTGCAAACAGAATTTGCCCGCATTATAGGAGGTTGATATTATGAGATTAGATAAGTATTTAAAAATTTCCAGATTGATTAAACGCCGCACGGTCGCTAACGAAGCTTGTGACGCCGGTCGCGTCATGATAAACGATAAGGTCGCAAAGGCATCTGCTGATGTGAAAATTGGAGATGTAATAGAAATTGCGTTTGGACAGAAATCTGTAAAAATAAGAGTCTTGGATATTCAGGACACTACAAAGAAGAATGAAGCAAAGGATTTATTTGAATATATTTCTTAAACTTACCAATATTGGCTTTGCTATTATTTTTTTAAAATGTACAAAACTCCAAGGCATTTGATTTGTATTTTATCTGGTTTTGTACATTTTGAAATGAACGTACAAAACTAAATAAATCCAGAAAACATAAGACTTTCAGAAGTTTTTATAAAATGTATAATAAAATTAGGTTATGATAGCAGAGTGGATTTTGCGGTTGCAGAATCCACTTTTTTGCTTTCAGGGAAAAGGAGCCTTTGGAAGCAGGAACGCTCCGCAGGCATAAGGAGAAGAAGATGAGACTGGATAAATTTTTAAAAGTGTCCCGGCTGATCAAGAGACGCACAGTGGCGAATGAAGCTTGTGACGCCGGCCGTGTGATGGTCAACGGCAAACCGGCGAAGGCTTCCGTGAATGTAAAAGTCGGCGACATTATTGAGATCGGTTTTGGAACGAAGACCGTGAAAGTCCGCGTGCTGGATCTGCAGGATACGACGAAAAAGGAAGAAGCCAAGGATTTGTTTGAATATGTATCATAATATGAAAAACCTCCCATATACTTTCTAATAGAAAAGGAAAGCGGGAGGTTTTTTTTATGGAGGAAAAGAATTATAATAATACGGCAAAATCACATAAGGTCCTGCTGGTAAACCGGGGAAACGGCGCGTTTTCCGGTGTTGTGGATGTGCTGTCTTTTGATGTGGCGGAGATTCTGCTCGAGACGGAACTGGGGATGCTGCTCATCAAGGGACAGGATCTGCACGTGAACCGTCTGAGCCTGGAAAAAGGGGAAGTGGATATTGAGGGACGGATTGATTCCCTGACCTATTCGGATGTCAAAACGGCGGGAAAACAGGCGGAATCTCTTCTGGGAAGGCTGTTCCGATAGATGGCGGTAAGCACATCGATCTATCAGGAATTGCTGTTTCTCGGGAGTTCTGTGCTGGTAGGAATGGGACTTTTCTTTCTCTATGATATCCTGCGCATTTTCCGCCGGATTCTTCCGCACGGAAATATCTGGATCGGCGTGGAGGATTTTCTGTACTGGATCATTTTTACCGGCGTGGTCTTTGTCCTTTTATACCGGGAAAATGACGGCATGGTGCGCGGGTTTGCGTTTGGCGGTCTGCTCGTCGGAATGACGTGTTATTATCTGCTGCTCAGCCGCCTGATCGTGCACTGTCAGGTGTGGATCTGGAAAAAAATACTGGGAATACTTGGAAATGTGCTGGGATTTTTTGTGCGTCCGGTGTGGAAAACCTTAAAAAAAGTTGCAGCATTTTGTGGAAAACGATTGAAAAAGTTTGTGAGAGCGGTTAAAATAGGTTTATGTAAACTGTAAGTTGCTACATAGATGCAGGAAATGAGGGACAGGAATGGCAGCAAAGAAGAGAAAATCAAATCGGAATAACAGGGCGGGCAAGATCTGTATCAGCATGATTCTGGTTGTATTTGCAGCGGCAATGTCTGTCCAGATTGTAAAAGCTTATCAGAAAGATCAGGAGTACGCCAGAAAGCAGGAACAGCTGGAGGTGCAGCTTCAGGATGAGACGGCAAGGCAGGAGGAACTTCAGAATTACCAGTCCTATACACAGTCCCAGGAGTATGTGGAGGATATTGCGAAGAGCAAACTGGGACTAGCCTATGACAATGAGATTATATTTAAGGAAGAACCTTAAGAACATGAGAATGACAGAATAAAAGGAGCCTTACCCGGAGAGATCATCCCGGATAAGGCTTCTTTTTTGGCTGTTAAAGTGTAATCTGATCGATCGCGTCGAGTTCTTCTGGCGTAAAGGAAGTATGTCCGACAATGGCGATATTGTCGAGAATCTGTTCCGGGCGGGAAGCACCAATCAGCACGCTGGTCACGTCACCGTCCTTTAAGATCCAGCTTAATGCCATCTCTGCGAGCGTCTGTCCACGCTTTTTGGCAAGCTCATTGAGAGCGCGGATCTGTGAGAGACGCTCCGGCGTAAGTGCGGTCTCCTTGAGGAAACGTCCGTCGGTCGCGATGCGGCTGTCAGCCGGAATACCGTTTAAATAGCGGTCGGTGAGCATGCCCTGTGCCAGCGGTGAAAAGGCGATAATGCCTCTCTGCAGCCTTCTGGCAGTATCTTTCAAACCGTTTTTCTCGATCGTGCGGTCAAAGATGGAGTAGCGGTTCTGGTTGATGATAAACGGGCACTTCAAGTCGTTTAGAATCGCACATGCACGTTCCAGTGTCGGACCGTCATAGTTGGACAGACCGACATAGAGTGCCTTTCCGCTTTTGACAATGGAATCGAGAGCGCCCATCGTCTCTTCGAGCGGTGTCTCAGGATCCATGCGGTGATGATAAAAAATATCCACATAATCCAGCCCCAGGCGCTTTAAGCTGGCGTCCAGGCTTGCGATGAGGTACTTGCGGCTGCCCCAGTTGCCGTAAGGCCCCGGCCACATATCGTAGCCGGCTTTGGTGCTGATTAGAAGCTCGTCCCGGTACGCAGAAAAGTCGTCCCGCAGGATTTGTCCCAGGTTGCGCTCTGCGCTGCCGTAAGCGGGACCGTAATTGTTCGCAAGATCAAAATGCGTGATACCGTTATCAAAAGCGGTGCGGCACATTGCCTTCATGTTGTCATAATGTCCGGTGTCCCCAAAATTGTGCCAGAAACCGAGAGAAACCATTGGAAGCTTTAAACCGCTGGCGCCGCAGCGATTGTACTGCATGGTATCATAGCGGCTTTCTTTTGCCATATAACCCATAAGAAAATCTCCTTTCATATCATGGTGGCTATGCTTTTGCGTACATTATAACACCGGCATGAAAAAATGTGGTAGAGGAATATTTCTGGATGAACTTCCTAAAAGGCACGAAGCGCTTCAAAGTCCATGAAACAGACAATGGAACCGATATTTTGGCGAAAAGTTTTTCAAAAGGGGTCCTTCCTTTGACAAAGATTTTCCGGGAACAACCCTATAATCGATGTCACCCGCGAAAAACACCGGGACAGACCGGAGGCGGGAATGGAGGTAGGCGATGAAAAAAATGAATGCAAGACAAATGATGCTCTGTATGGCGGGAAGTGTAATGTGCAGTGTGGGCGTGATGGGGTGTTACCCTCTGGTGCCGGCGTATTTTGCGGCGCTGTATCTGGAGCGGGTCAGCGGACCGGTGCTGCTCGGCATGATGTACATAGGAATGTTCGTGTTTATGCCGACGGCGGCAGCAGTGAAGTATGCGGTAGCGCTTGTCGTGGTGATGGGAGCGATCCGGCTGGTGGAATGGGCAAACGAGGGCTGCCCTTCCTATATGGCGGGCAGTATGGCGGCGATTATTACGATGATTCTGTCAGTTGCGGGGGGACTTCTGGAATGGAAGGATCAGCCGGGAATTCTGGCAGCGGCGCTGGAGGGTGCATTTATATTTGGAGCCGTGATTCTTTTTAACCGTGCCCTGCATATGATATTACACTGGGGAAGAAAGGCGGGGGTGCCAGAGCGGCCGGATGGAGGAAGAGAGGAGCGGCTGATGGGGTATGCGGAATCGTTTCAGGGATTGTCCCAGGTTTTTCACAGTATGAGTGCCGCACATCAGAACGGTGCGGCGGAGGAACTGGGACAGATACAGAACGAGCTGACTGGAAAGATCTGCGCGTCGTGTGACGCGTGTGCAGTCTGCTGGGAGAGAGATCCTGCACCCTTATACGGCGCGCTGTCGGGGATCCTTTCCGCGATCTGGAACGGAGAGACTCCCGGGGAGGAGAAAAAGCAGGAGCTTGCACAGTATTGCAGGCACAGCAGCGATATGGTGGAGGAGGCGGTGCGCGTCTTTGAGCGTGTCAGCTTAAACCGGGCATGGTACCAGAGACTGGTGGAGAACCGGGAGGTGATAGCGGAACAGCTGGATGCGATGGCGTATATCATGCAGGACTGCGCCAGGGAGGAGAAAATTCTGGATGTGGGGGAACGCCATGTTCTCTCAGAAATTCAGTACCGTGCGAAGGAGCAGGGGATTGTGGTGGAGGAATTGCACCTGATCGAGGCGGTGGACGGCAGGATCCGGATCGATGCAGTGTTAAAAAGCCGGCTGGGAGGCTGTGTCGCGGTGAAGACATTTCTGGCGCTCTCCGGCGCCGTGCTTGGAAAAAAGCTCCGGACAACCGCGGATGCGCGGACGTTTATTGCAAAGGAGCCGTTCCGGTTCCTGATCTACGAGGACACCGCATACCGGAGCGTGCAGGGAATTGCGCGGGTGAAGAAGGACGAGGCAAAAATTTCAGGCGACAACTTTTCTTTTCTGGAACTCGAGCGAGGGGAAATGCTGCTTGGACTGTCGGACGGCATGGGCTCCGGGAGCAGTGCCTGCAAGGAGAGCGAGATGGTGCTGGATCTTGTGGAACGTTTTCTGGAAGCAGGGTTTTCCCTGGAGACGGCAATACGCATGATGAATTCGGCGATGGTGATGAAAGGGGAAAATGACATCTACTCCACGTTAGACCTCTGCATGGTGAACCTATACAGCGGTATGGCACGCCTGTACAAGGTGGGAGCGGCGGCTGCCTTTATCCGGCGGGAGGATGAGGTGGAGTGCATTGCATCGGAAAATCTGCCGGTGGGGGCGCGTGCGCACCTGGATGCAAAACCGAGGGAGATACAGCTGAACGACGGTGATTTTATTGTCATGGTGACGGATGGTGTGTTAGAATACTTACATGTTCCGAAGCCGGAGGAGACGATGCGGGAAATGATTCTCAGTATCAAAACCAACAATCCGGGAATTCTGGCAAAAAAGATTATGGACAGAGTGATGCTTTTTACCGGCGGGCGCGCACAGGACGATATGACGGTACTTGCGGCGTGCATCTGGAAAAAGGCATAGAATAGAATGTGGAACGATAGAGGAAATGCGATGCAGAAGAAAGGAATGGAACTGGAGGGGCTTGTTAAATCCGGGGATGTGGTGCTTGCGGGCGTCTCCGGGGGAGCGGACTCGGTATGTCTGCTGCTTATGCTGCTTGAGTACCGGAAGCACTGCGATTTTTTCCTGGAGGCGGTGCACGTGGAACACGGGATCCGGGGAGATGCCAGCAGGAGAGACGCCGCGTTTGTTAAAAGGCTTTGCGAAAAGCGGGGCGTTTGCTGCAGGATTTATCCGGTGGATGTCCCGGCGTATGCAAAGGGACACGGCCTCGGCGTTGAGGAGGCGGCGAGGAAGCTCCGCTATGAGTGCTTCAGGGAGGCAGCAGAGGACTATGACGGCAGACCGGTGAAGATCGCGCTCGCGCATCATGCGGATGATAATGCGGAGACCATGCTGTTTCGGCTGATCCGGGGGAGCGGACTCCACGGACTCTACGGTATGCGCCCGGCGCGCAGGCTTGCGGAGGGCGTCACGGTAATCCGGCCGCTGCTTGGAATGGAGAGAGCGGAGATCGAGGCGTATCTTAAGGCACAGGGACAGCCTTACTGCCGGGATGCGACCAATGAGGATACCGACTACAGCAGAAACCGGATTCGCCATAAGGTGATGCCGGAATTAAAAGCGGTGAATACGGGGGCGGTGCATCATATGATGCAGAGCGCACAGATGTTAAGGGAGCTGTCGGATTACCTGGAGGAAGAGACGCGCCGGGCGGCAGAGCGCGTGTGCCGTGACAATCCGGATGCCTGTGTGATTGATGCGGTTCTTTTTTCGGAATATCCCGCACTTTTAATCCGGGAAGTGCTGCTTGGGGCGCTGCAAAAAGTGGCGGGCAGCAGCCGTGACATCGGAAGCGTGCATGTGGAAGAACTGTGCACACTGTATACAAGACAGGTCGGCCGTGTGATCTGCCTGCCCTACGGCGTGCGTGCGGAGCGCGTGTATGAGGGAATCCGGCTGTACAGGGAAGCGCCGGCGGCTGATATGGAACGGGAGAGCATCGAGATTACCGGGGAGATGCTTTCGCACGCAGAAAAGGAAGAGGTGGTGCTTGCGCTGCCGGATGGCAGACTGCACCTGCGGATACGTGATTTTTCGGGGAATATGCAGGAAATCCCGAAAAAAACATATACGAAATGGTTTGATTATGGTAAAATAAAATCTGGTCTGCGGCTGCGCAGAAGAGAGAGCGGCGATTACCTGAAGATAGATGCTGCCGGACATACCAAGAAGCTGAAGGAATATTTTGTCAATGAGAAGATTCCGGCGGCGAAGAGAGACGCTATATGGCTTCTGGCAACGGGGTCCGAGATCCTGTGGGTGGCAGGCGGGCGCATCGGCGCCGGCTGCAAAGTCGGAGAGAATACAGAAAAGATATTAGAAGTACGGTTAAGTGGAGGAAACGATTGTGAAGATCAAGAAAATTAACGTTCATCTCACAGAGGAACAGATTGAGCAGAGAGTAAGAGAGTTGGGAGCCGAGATCAGCAAGGTGTACGGAGATGAGCCGGTATGTCTGATCTGTATTTTGAAGGGATCGGTATTTTTTACCTGCGAACTGGCAAAGCGTATTACTTCACCGGTTGAGATAGAGTTTATGTCGGTATCCAGCTATGGATCAGGCACAAGTTCCAGCGGCGTGGTGCGTATCGTAAATGATCTTGGAACCAGTATTGAAGGCAAAAATGTGCTGGTAATTGAGGACATCATCGATTCCGGCAGAACTTTAAGCTATTTGTTGGAGAATTTGAAGACAAGAAATCCGAAGACACTCAGACTGTGTACGCTTCTGGATAAGCCGGACCGGAGAGTGGTGGATGTCAATGTGGATTATGTGGGATTTGTCATTCCGGATGAATTTGTAGTAGGATACGGTCTCGACTACGACCAGAAGTACCGCAATCTGCCGTATATCGGATTTGTTGAGATAGAGGAATAAAGGAGAAATCGATTGAATAGTAAGAGAAGCAGTTACAGAGGATTTGGCATCTATCTGCTCCTGATACTTGCCATCATAGGTATCTGGTATTGGATGGACGGAAACACGTCAACCAACAGTTACACGCGGGCACAGTTTGAGACTGCGGTTGCAGATGGAAATGTTGCACAGCTGAAGATTGTACCGAACCGCGGCGAGGTGCCGACCGGTAATGTATACATTACATTTAAGGACTCCTCGACACAGGTTCTGGCGGTAAACGATGTAAATGATATAGAAGACTATCTGCGCGATCAGCAGTTTACGTCTTACACCGTGGAGAATCCGCCGGAGCAGAGCTGGATCGTGACGATACTTCCGTATCTGATTATTTTTGCGGCGATGTTCATTTTCTTCATGATTATGACCAATCAGGCGGCTGCCAATTCCGGCGGCGGCGGTAAGATGATGAACTTCGGCAAGAGCCGCGCAAAGCTCATGACAGATGACCCGGCAAAGCGGGTGACATTTGCCAATGTGGCAGGTCTGAAAGAGGAAAAGGAAGAGCTTGAGGAGATCGTGGATTTCCTGCGTGCCCCGAAGAAGTATACCAAGCTTGGCGCGCGTATTCCAAAGGGTGTTCTTCTCGTGGGACCTCCGGGAACCGGTAAGACACTTCTGGCAAAGGCGATTGCCGGTGAGGCAGGCGTGCCGTTCTTTAGTATTTCCGGTTCGGATTTTGTGGAGATGTTTGTTGGCGTCGGCGCTTCGCGTGTCCGTGATCTGTTTGAGGAAGCCAAGAAAAATGCGCCGTGTATCGTGTTTATCGATGAGATCGATGCTGTCGCAAGACGGCGTGGTACCGGTATGGGCGGCGGCCACGATGAGCGCGAGCAGACATTGAACCAGATGCTCGTTGAGATGGACGGTTTCGGTGTCAATGAGGGAATTATCGTTATGGCGGCGACGAACCGTGTGGATATTTTGGACCCGGCGATCATGCGTCCGGGACGTTTCGACCGGAAGGTGCATGTGGGACGTCCGGATGTCGGCGGAAGAGAGGAGATTCTTTCTGTTCATGCGAAGAACAAGCCGCTCGGGGATGATGTCGACTTAAAACAGATCGCACAGACGACTGCGGGCTTTACCGGCGCGGATCTTGAGAATCTTCTGAATGAGGCGGCTATTATCGCAGCGAAGGAAGACCGTGCGTATATTACACAGACGGACATCAAGAAGGCGTTTGTGAAGGTGGGAATCGGCGCGGAGAAAAAGAGCCGCGTGATCTCCGAGAAGGAAAAGCGTATCACCGCATTCCACGAATCCGGTCATGCGATTCTGTTCCATCTGCTTCCGGATGTCGGTCCGGTCTATTCCGTATCGATCATTCCGACGGGAGCGGGAGCTGCCGGTTACACGATGCCGCTGCCGGAGCGTGACGACATGTTCAACACGAAAGGCAAGATGCTGCAGGATATTATCGTATCTCTGGGAGGACGTGTGGCGGAGGAACTTGTATTTGATGACATCACGACAGGGGCATCTCAGGACATCAAGCAGGCGACCCGGATGGCAAAGGATATGGTCACAAAATACGGGATGTCAGAGAACATTGGTCTGATCTGCTACGACAATGACGACGATGAGGTATTTATCGGCAGAGACCTGGCGCACACGAGAGGCTATGGAGAGGGCGTTGCGACCACCATTGACCTGGAAGTGAAGCGGATCATTGACGAATGTTATGAAAAAGCGAAGCAGATGATTGCGGAGCACCGCGACGTGCTGGATGCCTGCGCGAATCTTCTGCTGGAGAAGGAAAAAATCAGCCAGCAGGAGTTTGAGGCATTGTTTGAGCAGTAATTGTGCATAACGGCAATGAAAAAAGAAAAACCGGGCAGAAGGTACTATACAAAATGAATAAAAACGTGTGCACAAAATTGTGAAGTTTGTGCACACTTATCTGGCGGGGCATGCTATTATAATAACCGTAAAAACCCCCCAATACATTATATATAGTTTTTGCTATACC
>ERZ772851.457-NODE-457-length-50870-cov-15.548893_pt1 | contig 50870 bp, 44 predicted proteins | sample MGYA00512137_ERZ772851 | MGnify/ENA primary metagenome ERZ772851 (study PRJEB29015, sample SAMEA2737663) | human gut metagenome | biome: human gut; feature: human-associated habitat; material: faeces | place: China | collected 2012 ... | reverse complement strand
AAGGCACTGGGATACCGGTGGACAGCCGTGGATGCCAGCCAGATGGCCTATATGCGCAAACCGGACATGGGATGGGTTAAGGTTGTCCCATACGAGCATCTGGAAGAGGAAAAGGAAAAAGCTTTTGCAATCGGTGCAAAGGAAGCAGAGATGATTTCCGACCGTGAACTGGCAAACCAGAAGGAACGGTACCAGGAAATGCTTTCCGAGCAGAAACTGTTCCGAAAGCGCAACAAAAAGAAACTGGAAGCGCAGAAACAGCTTGCCGATCTTCTCCCAGAAAAACCGGAATGTATCCGGGACGGACACTGGAACGAAAAAGTTTACGGAAAAGCCGGAAGGTATTCCATATATCTGGATGGAAACAAGGTTAATATTTCTGATGAGGAAGCTGTGGGACTGGAAGAGTACCTTGGTAATATGGAAAAGTACCGTAAGAAAAAGAAAGAGTTAATGGGGAATTAAAGATGGACAGTAATTTTCTTGAAATCGTTTTAGACGAATGCGGCAGTGTAAGTGCAGACAACGAAATTTTCGTATACAACCCTTTGCAACTCTGCAGAAATTTGATTACGGAAGGATATAGCATGGATCAACTTGTCCATTTCTTTTCTGAGCATGTTTATAAGATGCTTTTGGATAAAAAATTCCTCTCCCAGTGGTGCAAAGATATCGGGCTGCAGGCACCGAGCGATTTCTGCGTTTTTCTTTTGAACGACTATGGCTTTAAAGAAACCATCCGGGCATATAATGAGATTGTTTCTTTGAGAACTGACATTGAAAACTGTAAAAAGGAAATCGCAGAAGGGAACCCAATGGATTTGGATGGAAGTTTTTTCTCCTGGAAAGATTTCTGCGACTGCGATGGAAAAAGAAGATACCAGACAAAAGAGGAATGGATTAAGGATGTTCAGCAAGTGATTAATGATGATATGTTACAAATTTCACAGGAAGAAGGATATCTGCACGATGAGTGGAAACGTTATACGGGCACAGCTAATGCGGATGCGGATGAACTTATGAGCGCGGAACTTGGTCAGATTGTCAAATGGTGGCAGGAGTTCAAAAGACTGATTACTCTTGAAAATTAATTTTTATGATTAGAAAGAGAGGAAAAGAACATGTTTAAATTTAAGCATTACGGAGTCGAAGTGGTATATCAGGAATGCGAACCGGGAGAGTTCGAAGAACAGTTAAGAAAACAGAAGATTAAGTATAAGCACTTGCCTATACTCGACAAAAAGATCATCAAGTATAAAAAAGATGGTGAAGATAAATATGCATATTTTGCGCACAGCACAACATGCGACCGGATTTTTGTTACCACAGAGATTCCGGAAGATATGAGATGGGAAAACATTGATCTGGATTACCGGATGCAGTCAGAAGGAGAAAAACCAATGCCACTTGTGACAAGAGCAAGACTCTTATATGACAAAGCGATTGACCTTGCGGCTGGCATTGAATTGCAAAAGAGGGAACTTTTTGAGGTAACAATGCCTCCGCATGTTTCAGATACAAACTTAAATATGGCGCTTATTTCCCTAGGCTCAAGCCTTGCGGAGATCCGTGGAATGGATCACCATGACGTGCCGGAACTGGATGAGTAGTGGGAGGAGAGAAAAATGTTTGTAAGCGATGAGTTAATGGGGAAGCTTTTAAAAAGCACCAATATTACCACAGAAGATGTCGAAGAAGATGAGATTAATGAAAGATCAATTAGAATTGTGAAGCGTGCAGAAGCATTGAAAAAAGCGGGAAAATGGGAGGATGCAGATAGATCCGGAGTAGAATATTACTTTTTAAAGTCCTTCATGACAAATGATTTATACAAGGACTTCCCCGTGATTATCAACCATTTTTTAAAACACTGTTCTGACAAGGTGCAGAAATATATGGCGGCATGGTGGTATGGCTCTGATGAGTTTGACATTTACACGATGGATGAGGCGGTCAAGCATAAGGTGTTCCGTGCAATATACAATGGTGCAAAGCTTGGGGATGACTACTGCCGGAAGCTGATCATATATCTGTACAAAACATATTTCAAGAAAGAATACAATCAACTCAAACGGTATTCGAAACTATCCATGTATGACGTTTACGATCTGTGCGAAAACGGGTCTGGCTATCAGAAGGGCTCGCGAATACTGCTTATGGCTGATTTCTTGAACATAAAGCACGACGAAACCTGCAGCTGTCTGTCCGCCGTTATCCAGGAGTCCATGGAAAGAGAAACACGTAATTACGAAAAGATTACGGACCCCGAGCCACTTAACGAAGATCTTTACCATGCAAGTGCAATACAGGTGAATGTGTGGTCTGACCAGGAACTCCAGCGACGCCGGAAATATCCTTTCAGGGAATACTGCAAAATCATGGAGTTTGCCATACGCACATTGCGGGAATTTGGGCTTGACGAAGATTATATTTTCGCTCATCTTGATGATGACAATAATTTCGATGCAATTACACAAAAACTAACGCAGGCTCTTTATACGCTTTGGGAATTTTTCCCGGGGAAGGAATTCTCCTTCGAAGAAATACAGCGGGCGGCGGCAGTCCGGACGATCATGGAAGGGATGCATGGAGCCACGGAAGACTTAAAGTGCGAGATAGACGGATTGCTTGGAGATGATGGATATTGGAACCATACGCAGCAGAAATTCAACCCTGATTTTTACACAGAACTCAAAAAGAAGGAAAACAAACAGCCTGCAGAACCGGTCAGGGAAAATAAGGAGTCCATCCCGGAAAATACCGCAGGTGATCTTGAAAAATACGCAATAGAAAACGAAGAATTAAAACGGAAAATCAACGAACAGGAAAGAATGATCCATGACCTGCAGAAACAGTGTAGAGAACAGGAAAAGGAAAGTGGTAAGATTAACCAGCAACTTCTAGCATGGAAAGACGAACGGACAGAACTTGTTGCTCTCCGGAACTTTGTTTATCAGATGAAGATCGAAGATGGTAGTCCAGTTGTTTCGGACGATAGTATTGATTCCATGAAAAAAGCGATCATGGATAAGGACGTAATCATTATCGGCGGACATATTAACTGGCATAATAAGCTGCGCCGAATCTTCCCGAAGTGGACATTCCTTCTTACGGAAGAATTTAAGACGGTGGATGGGAAGATGCTGGAAAATAAGGAAAAGGTTTATTTCTTTACTGACCATATGAACCACATGGCGTATGGAAAATTTGTCGCTGCTTGTAGGGAACGCAATATTGAGTTTGGATACCTTGCAACAATTAACACAAACCAGCTAATTCAAAGAGTTTACGAGGATCTTTGCGATTAGCAGAAAAAAATAAGAAATCCTGCATACGGGTGGCTTTAAGCATATGGATTTTGCTTACAGCCGCCCGTTTTTGTATACTGTCATTTCTTCGTTTAGAAAAGATACTGTCATATTTCTTTATAAAGAAGAGAAATGGAGGAAATATAAAATTATGAGCAACATCCGTATATTTGATATTCCGGACGAAGTTCTGGAAAATGAAAGCTATAAAAGAATTTCAAGGAGGCTGAATGCAACAAAAAAGACCGACAGAGATCTGTGCAACCATATCATATCTACCGCCAACTTCGTCTATATGTACTGTACGCAGTATGAAAAAGAGGATACGGTAGACCGGTCGGATGCATTTGTGGCAGCGCTTCTTTTCAATTTCTGGAAAATCATTGCACCGAAAACAGAGAATCGGGAGAAAAACCAGGAAGAAGAAAGAAAACTTGCGCAGATCAGCAGTGCCGCACAGAAGGATATCGTAAAAAACACACCGGAAAACATCACGAATATCCTGTATGTGAAAGACGAAGTAGGGCAGCACATCCATGAGATCATCTACACCTGCAATGCGCTCGACAACATCATGTGCTTAAAAGGGAGTGATGGAAAACCGTTCTCGATTCCAACGGTACTTTCCATCATGTCATCCAGTAAAAACTTCCGGCCATCAATCGTAAAGAACCTCCGGAACTTCTTTATCCGAAATATCGAGGCATACGCGGAGGAATTCAAGGTATCATTTTCAAGCAAAGACGAGATGCGTGCATTTGATGAGTTAAGCGGGGATGCAAAGGAAGCACTGTTTGCAGCGGTATCAACCGTGCTTAAGACAAATGGCCGTCCGGTCGCAATCAAGGAGCTGAACCTGTCGGCAGCCAGTGATTTAAACCAGGTGGTGATGTTTACGTCGGATCCGAATAAGGTAGTCAAGTTTTACGACAGGAGAACACAGAGTCTGTACGAGATCTGATCCATTTCTGGTCTGCTTTCTCTTGGTACAAAAATTTCATTTCATATTCTCTATGTAAAAAATTGTTATTTTGAAAGGAGAACGAAACATGAGAAATTTAGAAAAATTAGCAGAGGAAGTAAAGGCAGCAATGGAGGAGATGTCTGGTAAGAAAGTAAAGATTTACCATGGCTTAAACCGTAACGGAAAGTCGATGACGGGATTAACCGTTCATGATTCTTCCGTCAATATATCACCGGTGGTATACCTTGACCCGGAGAAGGACTTTGATGTTCCGGTAGTAGTGCTGGCTAAACAGTTTCTTGAAGTTATTGAAGCAAATATGCCGAAAGCTGATTTCGACACAAGCCAGTTCACGGACTTCGAAAAAGCAAAAGAAAGGATCATTATGACCCTCATTAACAGAGAACATAATAAAGATCTTTTGGAAAAAGTTCCGTACATTGACATTACAGGTGATCTTGTGGTCATCTTTAAGTACAATGTCATGAGTAAACTGGGACAAGCTGCAAACATTGTAATCCGCAATGAGCATGCGAAAAAATGGGGGGTATCTCCAGAAGCGTTATATAGCATAGCGGAAACAAATACAGCCCGGCTCTTTCCACCGGAAGTTATCAAACTGGCTTCCTTTGTGTCAGAAAGACTGGACGCACCGGTTGCGGATGTTGGATATTACATTCTGACAAACAAGCAGCATTTAGCAGGCGCGACAACGCTTGCGTATCCGTCGCTGATGAAGCGGCTGTGCAGAGCGTATCAATGCAAGAAACTCCTGATCCTGCCAAGCAGCGTGGATGAGCTTTTGATTTATCCGGCTAAGGATGAAGAAGACCTTGACGGGATGGTGAAAGAATCCATCAACATGGTCCGCGAAGTAAGTGCAACACTGGACCCGAAGGATTTCCTGTCAGACAGCGTGTACGTGTATGACAGCCAGCTGGACAATTACACAGTCTGCAAGTAGAAAGAGAAAACGGAGGATTACCCCTCCGTTTTTTTTGTGCATCAGTATTCCTCATCTTGCACACTTGCTCCCGCTTCTTCCATTACCTTCCCGGTTGTCTTCTCGGAACAGAGTCATCTCATCTGCTGTCTCAAAAGATCCCTTGTCGTTATCGATTCCAGCTTTGCGTGCTGCGAGTCCTGCGGATCCGCGGATCACATCGTTGAACGTACTACTGTCGACCAATTCAAGGATGTCGCTGTCTTCGCGGCACGAAAGAAACTCATACAGCCTGATCAGCCGGTCTGTTCCGGTTCTTTGCTTGCCTGGTATTTTTCACAGATTTTTCCATAAGCTGACTATAAGAGACGGATGGATATCCGCGCAGAACACCACGCAGAACAAAAATTTTATTTCATATTTGTGATGTAAACAATTTCACATATCGAAGGGAGAAAAAATTATTATGAAGAAGAATGAAATTATAAATAGAGAATTCGAAACACGTATGATGCATTGCGGTTTAATGGCAGAAATTATTGCCTACCGCAGCTGCAACGACATGGATGTCCGGTTTGAAACTGGACATATCCGCCACGGAGTCAGATATTCTGACTTTAAGAAGGAGAAACTGGCCGAGTTCTCTAATAAGGAGAAAAGAGCAATGCGTCTCGGAGAAATCCGTACCATGCATTGCGGGATGGACGCAGAGATTACAGATTACCCGCGGAGTACAAATATTAGCGTGGAATTTGAAAACTCTGTCAAAAGAACAAGAGTGGCTTATGATTCCTTTAAAAAAGGTTCCGTAAGTCCTCGTCCTCGCACACGCGTAGGTGAGAAAAAGATGATGAACTGTGGGGTAATGGCAGAAATCATCGCCTACCGTGGGAATAAGGACATTGACGTCCGGTTTGAGGGTAAAACCATCAGAGAGCATATGACTTATGATGCTTTCAAAAAAGGTTCTATTGCTGTAAACAAACAGAAAAAGTCCAAGAGACGGATGAAGGACGAGCAGAAATACGTTGGACAGAAGAAAATGATGAAGTGTGGTCTGGAAGGCGAAATTGTTGCTTTCCACGGTTATGCAAACATCGAAGTCAAGCTGTCCAATGATGAGATTCGTTCCACCGATCTCCGTTCCTTCAACGCAGGTACGGTCAGTCCTACCAGGGTTTACCTTGGGGAGATCCGTACCATGCATTGCGGACAGGAAGCAAGAATTGTTTCTTTTCGTACAAAGGACGATATCGACATCGAGTTTGTTGACACTGGATTTGTACGCAAGAAAGTAACTTATAGTGCTTTCTCCGCAGGACAGATCAAGGCTCCTGTTCTTGATCATCGAAACAGACCATTCAATAGCATGGTTGAGATGTGTGAGCACTATCATATTAAGTACCAGACATATCACCGCCGGATCATGGATGGCTGGACACAGCGTGAGGCACTGACGATACCGGTATGCTGTTAATGCCGGCACCGTCAGAATTAAGAAGAACCTTCGGGTTCTTCTTTTTTTTGTTTAAACAGGTCTGTCTTTTCCGTTTGCAAAACGGCATCGCATATTGCTGGTAGAGGAATAAAGAGAAGGAGGATAAAAGATTTGCAGATCAGACAGCAATATAATGCAGATATTATGAATGAACTTGGAATCACCGGGGAAAAACAGTCGGATTTTGAGCAGAAAATAAGAAAAATAAAGATGGATACAGATGACGCACTCGGACACCGTCAGGAAAAGATGCATATTGATCTATGCGGGTTGTCTTTTTACCTGCCGCTGTCCCTGTACCGCCCAATCGAAATTTTGTGCAAACAGCAGGACGCGGATTACCCGTTCCTGCATGAAAAATACGGGAAGGACTTAATCCGCGCACTGTTATCCCATTACCTTGCCGGGGATGCGGAATTAAACAGGTACAGTAAGGATTTTGTCTTAAAACAGGCACAGAATGCCTGCACACAGCTGGGGTTCCCAGAACCGGAGGATGAACCAGATGGGGAAAGTAAATTTGTCGTGCAGTGGCTGACGTACCAGTGCAACAAGATCACAAACAGCTTCTTCTGTTAAAAGGCGGACTTCTTTGCATGTATTCTTTTGTTTCATATTCCTATATGGAAACAAAAATCATCGAAAGGAGAAAGAAATGGAAGGAAAAAGGAAAATCCAGTATTGCGAGGATGGTTTGTGCCACAGCTACGTCCTCGATGGAGGCAAAACATACAACCCATGTGGCTGTGGATCGAATGTGTACCATCTGGAATACGATGGAAAAACAATCTTCGGCGTGTGCAACGCGTGTGGTAAGGATATTTATGAAGTTAAGCCAGACTATATCCCCCAAAAGCTTAACGAAGGCATATGGAACTGACAAAGAAAGGCTTGCAGCAATGCAGGCTCTTTTTTGTTTCATATTAAAGACGTAAACCGGATTTTTAAACATCGAAAGGAGAACAACATGGAATATGTATTAACAGAAGAAGGAAAAAGAAAAGTTGCAGTATTTATTAAGGAATGCGAGGCAAAGAGAAAGGAAATCCTGGATGCCGATCTTGACACCGCGGAAGACACACAGATTCCGACAGAGGCGGATATCTTGTCGGATCTGAACAACGGAGTTGAGGTCGACGAGGACGGGGATTACTACAATGCGTGTGGAGTTACGGACAATTACAGCTCAGATCGGGCGTGTGAGTTGGCAATCGGCGAGGATTTCGTATCGAACACAACTCGCGTGCAGGTTACGCTCCGGAAGACCATTGAGGTCACGGAATACTTTGATGCAACTCCGGAAGACCTTGAAATGATCGAGCGCGGAGAGAACCCGTTTTTTGACAAGATGGAGGATATCTGCAATGAGCAGTGTGGGGAAGAGAAATTCGACTACCAGATCGTGGACGAAGATACCGGGAAAACACTTGTCGACTGGGATTAAGGAAAACGAAAAAAGGACGGAAATTTTTCCGTCTTTTTTTTGCGCGTCGGCATGGATATTTCCTTGGGCTGATATTTCGTTTCCATTTTTCATTCCATATTGATGCTGACTACTTCCAAGTTTTGCTCGTAACTGTAACCATTACGCAGGCAAAGACCGTATTCCATGGAAAAGACTATTAGGATGACATTAGAGAAACAGAGGAAGCAATGAGAGTATCCCAAACAGACACAGGCACACAGATTGCTGCACAGGGATTAAGCGACGGTGCACGGAACGGTACCTTCAATTTTACGATCACCCAGCAGACTACTAACAGCAAGATGTATCCGATTCGTCCGATGCGTTCAGCACAACCGAACAGATAAGATATTCTTTTTGGAATGCAGACAGATATGCCAGGAAAACTCCGTTGCTACAGGAAAACGAAGTCTCCCGGCATATTTTTGCAGAAATTTCCGGTTTTCTTTTGACAAAATCCAATACAACGCAATATATAAAGTAAAAGGGAAGTCCAGGCATGTTGAGCAGTTTCTTAAAAATGCCGGAAGAACCGTACCCTTTAAAACCGATTTTTGGTATACTGTTTACAGAAATTAACGAAAAAGAAAAATTTCCACAATCATGGAAAAATAAGAGGAGGATTTTACCTATGGCAGAATTAAAGTGCCCGCATTGCGGACAGGCATTTACGGTGGACGACACGGAGTTAAGTTCGATCACCCAGCAGATCCGGGACAAGGAGTTTGAGAAGGATTTAAAGTCCCGCATATCCGAACTGAAAGCGCACTTACAGGAAAAACACAGGCTTGAGATGGAAAACCTGCAGAATCAGCTTGCACTGCAAAAAGAGGAAGCACACGAAAAAGAGATCCGGCAGGAGAAGGAAACACATAAGAAAGAAATCGAGAAATTAAGGGAACAGCTTAAGAAAGAAGAGGAAAAGAACCAGAAACTGCAGGCAAAGCTTGACAGCAGCGAGGACAAAAAGACAATTGCCGTCATGGAAGCTGTCAAGAAAGTTGAAGATGAGAAGAAGGATCTTGAGACCCAGCTGACACAGGAAAAAGACAGGGAGAAAATCCTACTTGAGCAGAAGGACGAGCAGATCGCCTACTACAAAGACCTTAAGACAAAAATGTCAACAAAGATGGTCGGGGAGACACTGGAACAGCACTGCGAGATCCAGTTCAACCAGTTAAGAGCCACGGCATTCCGGAATGCATATTTTGAGAAAGACAACGATGCAAGAACCGGAAGCAAGGGAGACTACATCTACCGGGAAACCGATGCGAATGGCGTGGAGATTATTTCGATCATGTTCGAGATGAAAAACGAGATGGATGAGACAGCCACAAAGCACAAAAACGAGGACTTTTACAAGGAACTGGAAAAAGACCGCCGGGAGAAGAACTGTGAATATGCTGTACTTGTGTCCATGCTGGAAAGCGACAGCGAGTTGTTCAACGCAGGCATCGTGGATGTATCTTACAAATACGATAAGATGTACGTTGTCCGCCCGCAGTGCTTTATCCCAATCATCACACTGTTAAGAAATGCAGCCATGAACGCGCTTTCATACAAGCAGGAGCTGGCTGTAGTCCGCAGCCAGAATATCGACATCTCGAATTTCGAGGAAAACCTGATGAATTTCAAGGACAATTTCGGACGCAACTACGATATCGCCCATACTCATTTTGATAAGGCAATTGATGAGATTGACAAGACGATCGATCATCTGCAGAAAGTCAAGCGGGAACTGCAGGGGTCTGACAACCAGCTTCGGATCGCCAACAATAAGGTGGACGACATCAGCATCAAGAAGCTTACCAAGGACAACCCGACCATGCAGGCAATGTTTGAGGAGATTAAGAAGAGAGAAGAAGAATAGCAGGAATATGAAAGGACATCATGCGTACGTATTGGCATACGAACAATTTGTGGTACCGGGAAGAGGTTGGGCGGTATGCCCCGTTTCCCTCCGTTAACTTTGGAAAGGCTGTGGGTCTGCCGGAGAAATGAGAGAAAGATGGGAGAAAATACAGGAGTTCCAAAGAGAGTGCCCCTTTTTCTCAGAACCTTCCCGAATGGATCTTGAAACCACGGTTAATATCGCTATATATGGTATCCACGCACCCCATAAGGGGTGCGACTTTTTTGTGCATTACTTTTCGCTATCATCCTTGACAACAGCATCTGCACCCTGGACGGTAACCCATCCATGTTTGTAACGGGCTTCTGCTTCTTTCATGCGGATCAGTTCGTTTGTAATGGAAGAACTTAATTTCTTATTGGCTTCTGCTTCGGCCTTTGCTTCAATGAGTCTTGCATCGGCATCCGCCTGTGCTTTGGTTTTCTTAACCTTTGCGTCCGCTTCTGCCTTGTCGATTGCAGTCTGATTCTTGATTGCCTGTGTCTCAGCTTTCTGCTGTGCCTGGATCTTAGAGTTGATTGCCTTCTGGGTTTCCTTGTCCACGCTCGCATTGATCATGGAAACATTCGAAATGGAAATTCCATATGGGTCGAACTTGTCTGCAAGGTATTTTGTTAACGCTGCATTAACATCCGCCCTTTTTTCACCAAGAACATCAGAGACCTTGTAGCGTGCGATGACTTCCTTGGTCCAGCTGATGATGTTTGGTTTTATGAAGCTGTCCCGTACAGTCTTTCCTGACTGTCCTTTGAACTTTGTAAATACTTCGCTGACCTTATCGTGCTGGTAATTGTACGTGTAAGTCAGATCAATCTGGATGGATTTTCCCTCAGATGAGGACGCAGAGAAACTGTCGTTATCCGGTGAATCCCCATTCTTTCCGGAAGTAAGGTAACTCTGTTCGATACCAACCGTATACAGCGTTACCTTAACGGTCGGAGATTTAAAGTGCCATCCCTGATCCAATACATCCCCTTCAACACCGCCGTTCATATTATACTTGACACCAACATATCCAGCGGGAACTTTTGTGATGGACATAGACAGGATGATTAATCCGATGATTATAATTACTGCAGCAATGACTGCACCAACGATCCAGGAGTTGGTATTATTTTCTTTTTTCGACATCTTCGTTTTCCTTTCTCTCTTCACTTTGAAAAATATTTCTAATTTTTTCAATCACATTACCGCCAATTTTTGAAAAGAGTGGCGATAACAATAGCCATAAAAGAATAGCTGCCAAAATAACCAATATCGTAAATACTGGCATACAGGTATCCTCCTTCCTTGTTAGAGTGTTAAAGCAGATAAGATGTCGGACTTCTTGCCTCTGGCATTAGACCTTTCCCCCTCTCTCTTTTGTATGAATTTTTTGTCTGAAAGCGAATATTTTAGCCTCGTCTTGTATATTGAGCCATTTTGCAATTCGTCAAAGAAAAATGGAAAATTTTTTTGAAAAATTTCAAGATTTTTAAAAATGGAAGATATGTTTCGTGCAAAGTTTTTTGTTGCATATTAAAAATGTAAAGAAAACATAGGATGGGAGGTAAAAAAGAATGTCACACATAGGTTGCAGGAACAATATTACACAGCCTACGGGGCAGTGTTTTGGTTGCAAATATTGGAAGCCTGCTCGTAAAACATTGTTTCTTAGTACATCAGGTCGTTGCACTTTAAGTTACTGTAAAAAAAATAGCATATATAACAAAAAGAGAGGTTAAAATATTCTTCGGTGAGAGCCAACCAAACTCGGCTATTCCGATAGCCGAGCATGAGGAAACGGTTTTTCGGAGTCGTCGAATCATCCAGTCTGACTGGTGGCTGAGCAGAAGCATGCATGGATACGTGTTGTAAGACTGGTACTGCCGGATTTTCCCTAGAACAATGCAGAGTGTCCACCCAGCTTATGACAACATATATGTGCTTGGAAGAGACGGGAAATCGCAGATACCGACAAAAAGATATGTGAAAAGCCTGCTGGATGTAGACAGGAAGCAGACCGGATGTGGTCTCAGTGTAGACAGGAAGCAGACCGGATGTAGTCTCAGCTTACCGTTGAGAAGAGCACCAAACGCTACAACGACCCGGGCCGTTTGATACCAGGAGCACGGTTCGAATACATGGGTGAATACTATGTACTGTCTGGACAGTTATCAAACGGTCAGTATCTTCGTGCTTACGGTGATAAGAAAACAAACTACCCGGCAAAAAAATGCCGGATCATAAGACACAACGAGAGACTTGTATTTGTTGCGTAGAAAGTGCGGCTTTGCACTATTGAATATACGAGCATTTTTGTAAGGTTTATTGTAAAAGTTACAGAATCGATGGAGTAGAGAAAAATATGAACACAAAAGAAATCAAGACAGAATTTAACAATTTCCTGAAAACGGAAGAGGGCAGGCGCTGGCAAAAAGAGAAAGCCGATCAAAATATGTCCGGGGATTTCGGAGATTACCTTTACGATTTTTACCCGGAATATCTTGCATAATCTTTAAAAAAGGAAAGGACGGCTCGCAGAGACCGTCTTTTCTGTGTTATAAGTTTTGTTTATTTTGGCATTTAAAAACCAATGCCATGCAAAATTAATATATACCTTTTCAGTGCAGAAAGCAAAGAAAACTGTGTTTCGTCTGCAAATATTTTTCAGTTTGCTCATTATTTTTTCCTTTTTTCTTTTGAAACCTTATAAGATAGGTTAAAGGCACGACTTCTCGGTCGTATCCTTTTTTTGTTTCATATTCCTGATGTAAATATTGATGCATCGAAAGGAGAATATGAACTATGGAAAATTACAAAGAGTTTTACCCAACACCGGAGGAACTTGTCAACAAAATGCTGGACGGAGTTAATCTTAACTATGTTAAGACGGTTTTGGAGCCATCTGCAGGAAAAGGAAATATTATACAGGGGCTTAAAAACCATGCAAGGTATCAGAATCTTGATATTGATTGCATTGAAATCAACAAAGATCTGCGTAACTGCTTAAAGGGTGCAGGTTATCGTGTAGTGGGAGATGATTTTCTTACATACACAACGATGAAACAGTACGATTTGATCGTCATGAACCCGCCGTTTTCAAACGGGGATGCTCATCTGATGAAAGCCCTGAAAATGCAGCAGAGACATGGCGGTGCGGTCATTGCCCTGGTAAATGCAGAGACAATCCGAAATCCGTATACCAATCTCCGGAAGGAGCTGGTTCAGCTGATTGAAAACGCAGGCGGTACAGCAGAATATATTGAACATGCGTTTTTGGAAGCAGAGAGGCAGACGGAAGTGGAAGTTGCGCTTGTAAGGGTTAAATTTCCGGAACCGGAGCGCATTTCGAGTATCATGGATAAGCTGCAAAAGGAAAAGGCTGTCAAAGAACATGATCCGGTGGTGGCAGATAATGACTTTATTAAAGCCATTGTTGATCAGTACCAGATGGAGATAGAAGCCGGATGTCGGCTGATTGAAGAATATAAGGCAATGCAACCGTATATTCTGTCAAGTTTCCCACAAAAGGAAGACGCATCCATGTACAATTATAACTGCATCTTAAATCTGAAAATTGAAAATGAGAAAGCATCGATTAATGGATTTGTAAAAAAAGTGCGGGGAAAATATTGGAGAACACTGTTTTCAAATCCTAAGTTTACAGGTAAACTGACCTCCAATGTATTGGGTGAATATCAGTCAAAGATCCACGAACTTAAAGATGTTGAATTTTCGGTTTTCAATATCCTTGAAGTAAAATGGGATATGATGAAGAATGTTTCTAAAGGCATTGAGCAGTCGATCATTGATTTGTTTGACCTGTTCTGCAGCGGCTGGTTTTCCGAGGATATGGGTACCACGATCCATTACTACAATGGGTGGAAGACAAACAGCGCCTACAAAGTCAATAAAAAGGCGATTGCAAGCTTCAATGCATTTTCGAATTATCGAAAAGAATTTGATCCAATCTGGAGCAACTACAGCTATGAAGGTGGCTGTTTGAAACGCCTGAGCGACATGGAAAAATGCTTTAATTACCTTGACAACGGGCGCACAAGCGATGGTGTAGGAATGGAAAATATTCTGAGAGCCGCAGCACAAAACGGGCAGACCCGCAATATCGAATTGAAGTATTTTACGGTAACATTTTACAAGAAAGGAACCTGCCATATCGTATTCAAAGATGAGAAACTGCTGAAGAAATTCAACCTTTACGGAGCACAGAAAAAGGGCTGGCTGCCACCATCATACGGAAAGAAAACGTATGAAGAGATGGAGCCGGAGGAAAAGGCTGTTGTTAACGAATTTGAAGGTAAAGCAGAATATGAAAAAACTCTCCAGAACAAAGACTTTTACCTTGTGGATGAAAGCCAGTTCCTGATCGGAATGGATACAGTGGTGTAAGGTTTGTAAGAAATTTCTAAGGACAAAACAGCATATTTAAAGAGGCATCTTTTTACAGGTGTCTCTTTTTTTTGCCACAGCACACTGGAATACAGGAAAACTACGGTGCGTTTCCGTCCACCTGCAAAAGTTTTCTCGTTTCATATTGCTGATGTAAACATTGATGCATCGAAAGGAGAAAATGAACTATGAGTGGAAAAATTGAATTAGGCAAAGAGTACAGATTTGCGGGATATGACTGGATCGCTGTTTTATGCGATGACAGCAACGGAGTCATCCTGCAGTCCCTTGGGATCACATCAGGTCCATGGCCGGGATATAAAATGGAAGAATATGGCAATAGCCAGTATTACAGCAGTGATATCTCAAGTATTAACGGCTATGATGAGAAGACCCGGAAATTGTATGAGAGAATCAAGGGTGTGGAAAAGAAGTATTCCGCCCGGGAAGAAGGCTTATACTTCCCGGCCGGATATGTTGCTGGCACAAATAAGGTATGGCGGAAGGCACTTGTCACCTTGGCAGAAAGAGCAATGGATTATGTCTGGCTCGGAGTTGTCCGCGGAAAAGCTGCCTTGTATATCAGTCCGTGTGCCGGAGCAAAGGATTATTACCTCAAAAGTTACTGCAACCAGGAGAAATCCTGTGTTATCGCTCCTGCATTTTACCTCGATTTATCCAAGGTTACCGTAGAAGATGATGAAATCCTGATTGATGGAGAAACCGCTGCGGAAACCGTGAAGGAGTCGAGAAAATACGGGATTGTCTTAAAGGAGAAATCTTTCCCATATGGGCTGACGAAACAGGATGTGGCAGAATTGTACGACATGCTGGATGGAGAGGAAGCATTTCCTCTGGAACTGGAACCGGATTTTGTGGAAAGTTCCGCAATGGGATTTATTACACCGGAAGCCGCAGAAGCTCTGGAATATGAGTAACAGACCGGGCTCAGGGAGTTTGTCGCAAATATCCTCGATGACATGGGAAATGAGTCAGAGGACGGCACCTATGAGTACAAAGGCATCCGGATCCATTTGAGCAGATAGGAGAAGAAGAAAGAATCCTGGGAGGGAATACGAATGTATTTCCCTGCGGGGTTCTTTTTTTGAGTACATACAGAAATCCCCTGGATTTCCTTCGGAGCTTTTTGGGGATGTGAAGGATGACGCGGCATTCGATGTTCTGATCCGCATCATGCAGAAAGAGGTACCAAGGCAAAAACCGGTGGGGTACTGCGAGGAAGGTGCCCGGATGCTCAAAAAATACTAGACGAAGGATTAATTACTTTTTTTGTTTCATATTAAAGGTGTAAAGCAGACATATTTTATTGTGGAGGAAAGATATGAGTACAAAGGTATTGTGGTTCAGCCGGCACGATATGACACCGGATCAGAGAGCAGCGCTGGGAGACAGCGAGATCACACAGATCGACAAAACGATCAAGCACGCAAGCGAGCTGGCGGATGAGATCAGCCAGTGCGACGTTCTTGCTGTAGTTGCACCTGTTGAGCTTCAGAAGGAATTCTTGGAGCAGGCGGGGGATAAGCCCGTCATTACGGCGGTGAACGATCGTATTCTGGTTCCGACGGAAAATGGGGAGTCGAAAGTCCAGTTCAGCTTTGTAAAGTGGGAACAGGTCAAGAAGATCGATATCGTTAAGGAAGATTTCGATATAGGGAAATACGAGCAGGATAAGGAAGAAAAAGAAAATAGCTTTTTCTCCGAACCGTCCGAAGAAGACCTCGAAGCATTCAGACACGAAGAAGAACAGGGGGATACTTATGAGATGGTGTCCGGCGACTGCCTGGAAGACCTTGAGGATGAGCATGAGGCGGCCGCCCCGGAGGTAGCGGACCACGAAGCGGGAACAGAAGACCGCGAGACCGATGGGTACGATGCGGGCGATGATTTTGAAGACCGGTAATTTTATTAAAAATAGTTATAACATATGGTATACTGGTATTAAGTAAAGGAGGTACTTATGATGAATGAAGGTGGAGGAACAGCATTTTAATTACTTCTACAAATAAGAGGGTAAGAGCTAACAACTCCTGCTCTTTTATTATGCGCAAAATTATGGAGAGCTAACTGATCTGCATGCGAAGACGCGGCAGCTTCCAGCTTAGTTTTTCGGTGAAATATCCTCTCCTTTTTTTGATTGGAGGAAATATATGTCAGAATTTTGCAAGCTGCATATGATAATTACCGCACAGGAGGTAGAACGGGGAAATGATTATGAGATGGTAGACAGCGACCACATGGAAGGCTTCGGGGATAAGCATGAGACGGCCGCCCCGGATGTTTTTGACCACGAGACCGATGGAACTGGAGACTTCCCTTACGATTCTGCAGAATCTTGCGGCCTGCCTCCTGCATCATGACTCCTGCGCCCGTATTTCCTTCCTTTCCCCTTTCCTCTTCCATGCATCCCCTTTGCCCCTAGTTATCCCCCCCCACTGGATACAGATACCCCAAAATACACTCAAATATGCCATCACCAGAAAATGAGAAAGTGCATCCGCAGATAACCAGGTTTGGCTGTAAACCAGCCACCAGAGCGGCTTTGAAGAGTGTGGCATGTGCTGTCTTTGACCTGTCCGCAGTAAGACGCATACGATTTTCGGATGGCAGAGACGAAAAAAAAAGAGGAAAACAAAGCAGGAAAATGTTTCCATAAGACAGTATTTTTAACGCAAAATGTACTTCAGACACGAAAATAAGACCGTCAGAGGCGGCCGGGAGGAAAAAGTATGAAATTTTAAGCGGGGACAGCCTGACCGCAAAGTCTGTCGCAGTCAGCGGCATACTGAGTGAAATCATAAAAGAACAGGTTATCCTGTTTTTTAATATGTAGCACAAAAAGTTCCGAGAATGTCTGGTTCCGGATGGCTTTGTCAATCATTCCTTTGAGATATTCCAAAAGGGCTGACGTATTCTTTCCGCCCTTTACGGTCTCACCCATGGATTTTAAGAGACGGTAAACAGAGGATTTTGCCATTCCTGTTTTTTCACAGGTTTCCCGGACACTTCCGGTTTCTTTGATGGTGCGAAAAATCATGCTGATCTGTCTGGCAGACCGTCTGGTTTTTCTGTCGGCGCGTGCTTTTCTTGCTTCCTGGTTACGGCAGTCGAGTGTTTCCTTCCGGTGTTGCGCTTTTGCTTCCGGAGTGTAGGTGTTGCGCATATGGGAAAGTTCTTCTTCCCCCATGTCCAGCAGGCAGAACAGGTCGAAATCTGACTTAACCTTAACCTGGCCACTGTTATGCAGGACGTACCGCAGGAGGGTGTCTACCTGACGCTCGCGGAGAGGAGAGGTAAAAGAGCGGTTCAGTTCTTTTGTCTTCTGGATCAGGTCCTCCTTGTCTATATTCATGAAACTTAAGTTGGTGGCGTAGTTGTATAGAATAAGATCGCGGTATCCGGTAACGTCGAAGTTTCTCAGCGCGACAAGTGTTTTAACGTCGTGGTCACGGTTCTTGTGGAACGCTTTCATTTTATCCTTTTCAACAGCAGAACGTGTTCCTGAAGTTTTTGCGCCGGTATTGCCTTTCCCCCGCTTCCGGTGTGCCTTCGGTGCGTCATCGAAGAGTATGTGGGACAGCGAGATCATCTCGTCGGTAACCTCGGTATTACCGTATGCTGTCGGATTGGCATTGCATTTTTCTGTATTTTCCTGGTTTACCCGTTTCCGATTTGCCTGCGGTGCATGACCCTGTCTGTTGTCTGACGCGGTGGTACCGTTTGTATCACCGCATCCTGTCTGACCGTGTCCAGATGGTGGGTTGCTGCCAGAGCCATCATCCGAATCATCATCTGGATTGTTATCCGGACCATTGTCTGGATCATTGTCAAGACCATAGCCGATGGCGTCCAGATAGGCAGACAATATCATGGAGCCGTCCGGATTCCATGTCTTTTTGTCCGGGTTCCATTTCTGTTCCACATATTCCCGGTCGAACTTGCTGGAGTAGCGGTATTCCATATTCTTTGAGTCTTTGTAAATTACCGTATGTCTTGCGACGTCTTCCATGGCATCGCAGAAAGAATCGAAATCATAAATCTTGTCTGTCTGGCACAGGATCTCCGGCTGTCCGACAGATACACCAGATCCGGAACTTAACCGGCTGCTGTATGGAACACGCACGATGGAAAACAAGGAACCAACAGCAGGGTCGGCATGAAAAAGATGCACAAGTGTCTGATGGAGACGTTCGAAGCGCCGTTTCTCGTCCCGGACATTTTTATTGAAAAAGAAGTACACCTGTGCACCCTTTTTCCCGGTCCGGACGATTATGGATGGCGGGAGCATCTTGAAAAATCTGCAGAACCGTGGGTACAGCAGAAGATATGTGGCTGCCATTTCCGTGGACATTACATAGTTCCCATTTTTATCCAATTTGTTGATCTCTGGAAGGTAGTCGAGATCTATCACAGCCGTGTAGCAGGCGGCAATATTCCTTGAAGTGGTGTCGATTTCTTTCCGGTTGTTGCACAAACAGGTGTGTGCGTACACGCTGTCAGAATGTGCAGTCTGCTTGAAGATCTCTTCGGCAGTGGTAAGGGTGCTTTCCCTGGCAGGCGCCATCTTTGCGAGCGGAAACATCTTCTGTCTCATATGGTTTCCCTGCTCCCATGCGAATACCATGTTTGTGTTTTTCATGGCATCCGAGTTGACGGAATCCTGCCCCGGGAGAAGTCCCTGGATGCCCTTGTACCAGTAATCAAGCTTCGGAAGACGGCTTTCGTATTCTGCGATTTCGTCATCTGAAAAACAGGTATGTATTTGGTCTTCTACTTCTTCCGGAAGTGTTTCCTGTGGCATGAGTGACTGCAGGTAATATTGTAAAGTTCGGTTTTCCATTCTGATTCCCTCCTCGTATAATTTTTGTCTTTATATGGGATATTGCGCCATCTGGGGAATCGTCAAAGAAATATGGAAAAATTTTATGAAAAATATGAAAAACCTGCTGTTTTGCTTAATGCAAATGTTGCAGATGAGATTTACATGGCAAACCTATGAGTTTTTCGTCATAAATTTGTAACGTGTACTTATGCAGGACTTGGGAGTATCGGGTTCTGCGTTTTTTTATCTCATATTACTGATGTAACGAAAAACATACATCGAAAGGAGAAAATAATACGATGGGAGAAAATGTATATCAGCTTGTAAGACCGGGTATCGATGAAATTGTTAATTATTGCAAAGACCTGCTTTCAGACGAAAAACTGGAGGTGTATGAATTCGGAGAAAACTGCGATCTTGTTCTGCACATATACAAGGATGAAGATTACAACCCGGATAAAGACAGGGATTACTGCAATATCGTGACAATCAGCACTGCGAGAGATGGAAAATTTGTGGATGACACAGATGATGTGTATGTTAGTGATGGCAGCCTTGATCGGGAGCTGAAAAGAATTAATGAATACAGGGATTTTGCCACAAAATAATATGCGAAAGAAAGAGATGCAGAGATTGTGTCTCTTTTTTATTTCATATTACTGATGTAACGTAAAACATACATCGAAAGGAGAAAATAATACGATGGGAGAAATGACCGACACAGAAAAACTTTACAATATTCTTTCCAATAAGCTGACCTGGCTGACGGAATATGGAGAAGATGTATATCTTGCAGCGAAAGAAGATATCCGCAGCGCGATCCAGGAAGCAGAGAAAACATTTGATGCGGACAAAGCCTTAATACAGCTGGAAATACTGGAAGAAGAGGAGCCATTACTAGCCAGTCTTGGATTCGGCACAATGGTAACTATTTTCCGGAGGGATGCCGTACTGGATATCATGCGCAAATGCGGAGCCGGAAATGAGCTTATGAATCAGATGAAAAGACTGAATTCAATTTCCGTCATTAGGCGTGATGAAACGTTTGAAGCACTTCGGAAAGATGTTGTGTTGGCTATCGTGAAAGGTGGTGGAGTAGATGAAGAGTAAGCCGATTTTTATTACTTCTGATCTGATCCCGGCGCTGCTGGATGGAAGAAAAACCTGTATGCGTTGTCCGGCCACATTCCTACCTGGAGAGAATCCGAATTGGACGGGATATATTAAGGATGGAGCGATGCTGTATAACGGCAGAAATGAGCCGTGTATTGAGAAAGCACCATATAAACTAGCAGATATCCTTTATGTGCGTGAAACATGGCATAAGTACATCAAGCGAGTAGGCAAAGGCGAAAGTTGCCATTTGGCAGAATTTTACGGATACAAAGCAAGTATTGCTAACTCGGAGGATGCGAATGAGCCGTGGAAATCGCCGGTATGTATGCCGAAAGAAGCCTCACGGATCTGGCTTAAGGTCAAGAATGTGAGAGTAGAGCGGCTGCAGAAAATCACAGAAGATGGATGTATTGCAGAGGGCGTGTATCCATCAAATTGCAGAGGATGTAATGCCACATTTGGATGCGATAACTGTCCGGACGAATGTTACAACGAAATCGATGAATTTTCGGAAATCTGGGATAGCACCATTAAAAAATCCGACATTGATCGTTACGGTTGGGATGCAAACCCGTGGGTGTTCGTATACGAATTTGAGCACTGTGAAAAGCCAAAGGAAGAGTAAGAAAACAAAAAGAATGCAGAGTTTGGGAACACTTTAGCTGCATTCTTTTTTTGTTGGAAAAATAAGGGTACACTTCTGTAACCTTGAAAATACTCTTATAAAAAATCCTTTGAATTTCCATTAACTCTCCATATTTTCTATTGGATGAGGTGTATGTTGGCTCTTCTTTGTGGTGCTTGCGAAGCACTAACGCTTGATTTCGAATGCCTCAATATGTGGCAATTTCCATACAACATAAGAGTAAATAGCGGTTAGAATAATGAGCGGGAAAATGAGTGTAGTTTCTTTCTGAACAATTGCAATATATGGACCTACTATTGAAACACATACCACATATACAAAGAATTCACTTTTTATTTGGTCTCCAAAGGCTTCGATTTCCTGCATGGACCGAGCTCGGAAATACGCAGGAAACCGTTTCCGAAAAAATCGGTTGTAATGAATACCAGATAAATCAACAAACAACAAAAAAGAAAAGCCGAATGGCGCACAGAGAGGAATGTTATATAAGAAAGCCACAAGGATGGCACTAATTCCGAGCACAGCAAAAAAAGAACGAATTGCATAAAAGCCGAAAAAATAAATCTTTTCGTTAAATTGCTTGACTGTAAAATCTTTTCTCATACATATACCCTCCAAAAAATCAATAGCTAATTAGATAAACCTTTCCGTTCTTAAATTTGATTTCGTAATCTTTTAACCGGATACCGTCCAGATCAAAGTTATCGCCTGCTGGTTTACCGTCAATGACAATATCTGCATCCCCGGAAGCAGCAAGCTGGCGTAGCTTTTTCTCTTGAGTTTTTCTTTTTTCTTTTTCTTTCGCAATTTTTGTTTTAAGTTTTTCTCTGTCCTCTGTAATTTTCACATTAAATTGATGAAAATCATTTTGTATTTTACCGCTTCCGATAATTACGATTATTCCACAAATTATGAATATGATACCGATACCTTTTTCCCATTCATCGTATATAAGTTTGTAGGCAAGGTAAAAAAAAGATACATGCCGAAAAACAGCCTAATAGTAAAAGCATAGTAATTTTCCTCCTTTAGATTTATTTAGTTAATGTATGCACGACATAGATCAGAAATATCAACAATGTAACACTAGCTACAACTGACCAAATAATTATATGAACACCTTCTTTCTCTAATAGCTGATCAGATAAACCTTTCCGTTTATCACGATGACAATACCAGTACCGGCATCGAAATCAGAGACGAAATTTGCAACCCAAACTAGAATGATTCCACCTACATAAAAAGACAAAACACTGTTTTTCACATCCAAAATCTTTCTAATTTATGCCTTCACAATGGATATTGAGCCATTTGAAAAATCGTCAAAGGATTTCTGGAAAATTTTTGGAATATTTTCAACGTTTCATATTAATAAATGAAAAACAAAACATTAACGAAGGGAGAAAAGCACTATGAAAAAATTAAAGAGTAACACAGAGGACAAGAGTTTAGTACTTGAATCCGGCAAGACCTATAAATTTGCCGGGTATAGCTGGACAGCGTGTGAGGTGAATAATGACCGTCATGTTGCTGTGATCCAGTCGCGTGGCGTAACCCACGGTGCTTGGCCAGGCTTTAAAATGACGGAATTTGACAGTAAATATTCCATTGATGGATATGATATCAGTGCCTATGATGTTAAGACGAAAAAACTTTACGACGCCATCAAGGATGTAGAAGATAAATCTGCATCTTATGGCAAAGGTTTGTATTTGGTTTCCAAGGAAAAAGCCGGTTTTACGGAATGGTGTGAACCGGGCTCTGGCGATTACTGGCAGGCTTTGAAAAAAGCAGCGGGAAACGCCAGTTCGTTCGGGTGTCCCTATTATTATGCGTGGCTTGGTACCGTCGACGGTACCGGCGGCGCGTGGTGTGTCTTCTCGGGTGGCCACGTCTACTACGGCGGCGATCAGAACCACGACTTTGTGGTCGCCCCCGCTTTCAATCTCGACTTCTCCAAGGTTGAAATTAGAGGTGATGAGATTATCATCAGGGAAAATAGTAATACCAGCCAGCCTGGGAATCAATCAAATCCAGCCCCATACCGTTCCATCTTGGAATATGGACTTGACATTACCGGAGGTGACGGCAAAACCATTCATCTTGGTTCGGATATGCTCTCTCAGGTTTTGACTGCGTTTTATGAGGACATTGGAAGAAGAAGTGTTGCTTCTTACACCAGGCGGCAGTTTACCGCAGAGCAGTACATTAATGTCTGCCGTGCGGTTTCTGGCTACATGGAATCTCACAGTGAGATCGAGTATCAAATTCTTGAAGGTGTTCTTGGAACAGGTTTTGAAAAAGAAGAAAACTGGGTCGTGAAAACCATGTCTACTGCGGACGGAAAATCCTGGATCATGGAACAGCCGGAGAAGTTTTCATCCGAACAGGAAGCATGGAATAGAGTTAAATCACTTGCCCTTGCAGACCAGGATGACAAGGAAGTTGCGGAAGTCAGATATAACAAGGACGCTTGCGAAGCTATGGTGATCTACCCAGACAAGACTTCCTGCAAGTTTTTTGCTGAAAAAACGGATACCCCGGAAACTCTGCCTATGGAAGGAAATACCGGGGAAAAGCAGAAAGCGGCTACCCTTGAACTCGGGAAAACATATAGACTCGCCGGTTATAACTGGACAGCCTGTGAGCTGATCAACAATGGTAAAACCCTTGTACTCCAGTCCCATGGTGTAACCCATGGGGAATGGCCGGGCTTTAAAATGGCGAAATTCGGTGGAGAAATCAACACGAATTTTGCAGTAGATATCGACGGCCATAACATCAGCGCCTACGATAATAAGATGCAGTCATTATATGATGCCATCAATGATGTAGAAGATAAGTCTGCTCCTTATGGGGAAGGACTGTATTTGATATCAAAAGAAAAAGCCGGTTTTACGGAATGGGATCAACCTATCTCTGGCGATTACTGGCAGGCTTTGAAAAAAGCAGCGGGAAACGCCAGTTCGTTCGGGTGTCCCTTCAACTATGCGTGGCTTGGTACTGTCTACGGTAGCAACTACGCGTGGTGTGTCTACTCGAGGGGCAACGTCTGCGGCAGCAGCGGTCAGGGCAACGACCTTGTGGTCGCCCCCGCTTTCAATCTCGACTTATCCAAGGTTGAGGTTGCTGGAGACGAGATCGTAATTAAGTCATAAAGCGATATTCTGAGTTGAACTTCATAAAATCAAAAATACGAAAAAGTGTAGCGTATGCTGCACTTTTTTTTTGTTTCATATTTTTCATGTAAACAAAAACATCAACGAAGGGAGAAATAACTATGAGCGAAAGATTAAACAGAAGCATTACAATTCTTGAGAAAACAGCAAAGGGAATTGAGGCAAAGAAAATTTCTGAGGAAAAGAAAAAAAATCAGGAAAAAATTGACCTGATGCAGAAGATCCGGGATCTGGAACCGCGGATTACAGATCTGATTGAAGCCGGACAGAAATGCCAGGAACTTGGAATTGATTTTCCAGTAAAAAATGAAATGCCTCAGTATGGATATGACAGCCGTTTTGAAGCGGATGGAGTGAACCATGACCTTGGTTTTATTACGAAGGAATTTAAGATCCAGTATCTTGGTATCAAGAATGGCGGATTTGACGGACCGTGGGATTTTTACACGGATGGAAAGGAAAGTTTTCCCGTTTCGAATAAGGAATACTTAAAGGGAGCCACTGGAGATCCCCAGATTTGTGACATGAAGAAATTCCTGAATCAATTTGATTCCTTTGAATCTGCCTTTTACCAGTGGATCGATTCGCTGAATAAGGCAGAAGAAGATGTTGGTGAAGCAGACCCTGTTGAATGTGTCAAGAAAATCAGCCTGCGAAATCTGTATGAGAACGGAATCAAGTCTCTTACATTTGGAGGAGACGAAGAAGACATTGTATTTCGCGATGGATACTATGTATTGGAACACAACTCGGTTCCATTTATCGAAGATGGGGAAGAGTTGAAATTTCAGTTCTTTGTCGATGCCGGCGAGAACGAAAGATTTGCCCTTGGTACTTCCAAAGAAGAGCATGGGGTGTATTTTACACGGAAAGAGTATGAGCTTGTCGTTGAAAACCCTGCATTTTTAAAACTTCCATCGTTTATCGAACTTGGCAAAACATACAAGTTTGCCGGGTACGACTGGACGGTCAGCGAGGTTGACAACAAACGTCATGTTGCTGTAATCCAATCACACGGCATAACCCATGGTATGTGGCCGGGGTTTGTAATACCGAAATTCGGTAATGGAAACTATTACGGAAGAAGCATTGATGGTCAGGATATCAGCGATTATGATGAAAAAATGTCTGCATTGTACAATGCCATCAAAGATGTTGAAGATAAATCTGCATCTTACGGCAAAGGTTTGTATTTGGTTTCCAAGGAAAAAGCTGGTTTTACGGAATGGTGTGAACCGGGTTCTGGCGATTACTGGCAGGCTTTGAAAAAAGCAGCGGGAAACGCCAGTTCGTTCGGGTCTCCCGGCAGCTGTGCGTGGCTTGGTACTGTCGGCGGTGGCAACAACGCGTGGTGTGTCTACTCGGGTGGCTACGTCTACAACGGCGGCGATCAGAACTACGACTTTGTGGTCGCCCCCGCTTTCAATCTTGACCTATCAAAGGTTGAGGTTGCTGGGGATGAGATTATCATTAAAGATATTTGTAACTCCAACCAAAGAAAAATCACGACTGATAAGCAGAAATCGATGGCGAAAATTGAGAAGCAGAGAGAAAATGCAAGAAAATTAAATGAGTTGGTATGTCATTTAGCTAAACTTCTTGAATCTGATGACAAACGATATTCATTCGAATTTGCAGCTGGGGGAACAATGGAAATTTTCGACAAAATTGATAAAATCGGATATGCGGTTCATATTGAACCAATTGAATATGATGCAGACGGAAACGCAACAAATTTATAAAAAGACAATTCTATTGCGAATTTAATTCAAAGACATGGCTTCGGCTGTGTCTTTTTTTTATTTCATATTGAGAATGTAGACAAAACATTTTTGAAAGGAGAAAAAGAGAAATGACAAAAATTGAAAATGAAAGAGAATTGGAAAAAAGATTACAGCAAAGATATATGAGCCAGGGCATGGATTTTCCCACAGCGTTACACAAAGCATCAGACGGTGTGTGGAAGTTGAGGCAGAAAAAATATACAAAAGAGTATTTTCTTCAGAAAATACACGAACATGATTACATTCTGCAAAGACTCTGCGAACATATTGTTTTGCGACCAAACGACAATAAGCGTTGTTTTGGAGAAAAAGGCTTCAAAAACATGGTCGATGCAGTGGAAGAAACACTGGAGACTCAAAAGGATACCGAATTGTATAAGTATTACTATGACATGAAAAATAACGAACATGACTTCCACGACTTTGAAAGATGGCAGATATGGGGAAGAAAAGTCGGTATTAAGTAATGGAAAGTCCCTTCCAGAATTATTACGCTTAAGACATGGCTCCGGCTGTGTCTTTTTTTTCATCTCATATTGTAAGTGTAAATAAAACACAATCGAAAGGAGAAAAACTTATGACTATTATGAACGAGGGAGAAATCATCATTAACGACAAGACTCGTGCAGGAGAGGTTGCACAGATTTTTGTGGCTGCAGGAATTTATGACAGCGTGGAGAAAGTTCCGGTTTACGAAGACGATGGAACAACGCCGGAGGAAGCAGGAATCAGCGTCCATGAAGTATTTGGAGATATTGAACCGGCTCTGCAGGAGGTTGCCGACAAGTGCAAGGAAGCAGGCATCATCCTTAATGGACAGATCTGCTACTCCGGTGACTATGATGGCCGATATTACATCACGGACAACGAGGTGGAGGATCTGACTGCTGATGAAATCGGCGTAAGGGAAGCCTCCAATGAGGAGCTGATCGCAGAGTTACAGCGTCGTGGACTGTATGTAATGGTTCAGGAAAGCAAACCTTCTGAGAGTTCCAAAATGGAAGATCTGCCTGCCCTGTATGCTTATGACATCAAATGGGACACAGACGGAGATCAGGAGATCTTAGATAGTCTTCCAAAAGAAATTCGGATTCCGGATGGAATGGTGGACGATGAGGAGATTTCTGATCACCTGTCAGATGAAACCGGATTCTGTCATGCAGGATTTGAACTCGGAATTTATTTCCGTGGAAAAATCATGCCTTGTAACACAAACTGGCTGGATGACGATACCTTCCAGATGTGGTTCGGGGAAGGCATATTCAAGGACTACGAAGGAGACAGTTACCTGATCAAATTTGAGAAGCATCTCAAGGACAATGAATGGGTTGTTGAAATTATCTGGGAAGATGATTGTACGACCATCGACCAAATCTGCTGCAATGCGGATGATTACATCACTGCAAACGAAATCTGGAAAATCGAGAGAATCTGTGAAAAGATGATCCAGCCAGATTCAGATGAAGTTCCTGATACAGATGGAAAAGAAAATTCTGCCGTTGAACTCGGAAAAACATACCAATTTGCTGGTTATAAATGGACAGCCTGTGAGCTGATCAATAAAGGTAAAACCCTTGTGATTCAGTCCCATGGGGTAACCCATGGAAAATGGCCGGGCTTTAAAATGGAGAAATTTGGCAATGGTGATTACTATGCTGATTCCATTGATAGACAGGATATCAGTGCTTATGACCGCAAGCTTAAGGAACTGTACAATGCTATCAAGGATGTGGAAGATAAGTCTGCTTCTTATGGCAAGGGTCTGTACCTTATCTCCGAAGAAAAAGTTGGTTTTACGGAATTGGGTCATCCTGGCTCGGGCAACTACTGGCAGGCATTGAAGGCAGCAGCGGAAAACGCCCGTTCGTTCTGGGCTGCCTACTGCGCGTGGCTCGGTACTGTCGACGACAGTAGCGCGTGGTGTATCCACTTGAATGGCAACGTCTACTGTGGCAGCAATCAGACCAATGGTTTTGTTGTTGCTCCGGCATTTAACCTCGACTTATCCAAAGTTGAGGTTGCTGGTGATGAAATCGTCATCAAGGGAAGTGACCACATCGATCAGTCTGAAAATCAGCCAAATTCAGCCCCATACCGTTCCATCTGGGAATACGGCATGGATTTTACAAAAGATGGTGAAACATTTCATCTTGACCCGAAAATGGTAAGCCAGATCTACGAAGCAATAACAGAAGATAACGGCAGAAATTACGTTGCTACTTACACAAGCCGGAAGTTTACCAGAGAGCAGTACATTGCTATTTGCGATGAGGTCGAAAACCTGCTTACGAATGATTCTGTCGAATACCGGGCTTGCGAACATGTACTTGGAAAAGGTTTTGATAAAGAATAGGTTATCAAAAATTATACTTGCAAACATTGAAAAGAAAGAGGAGCATATCAAAGTGCTTCTCTTTTTTATATGCAGATTTTTTGAAATTTTTTGAAGTTGTTCGTTTTTTTAATTCATATTAAAAATGTAAGTGAAATTTATACAGATTGAAAGGAGAAAAATTATGCAATATGTTGTGCAAAGGGTGATTGATGGAAATCTTTCTTTATCGGTAATGACAGATGAAGAACTTATCCGGTATATCGATGAGGATGATTTACATCAGGAGATGTACCAGATTTACAATGGAACCACGTTTGGAGAAATGAAAAAGGTTTCTTATGTAGGCTGGCAGCCTAATTGCCTGATTGAATTAGTTGATGAGGCTGGAAATGTTGTTTTAAGTGGTTATGGCACGGATCATTAATCAGCTTCCTTTAACTTCCAATAACATATGGTTTTATCCCGGCGCACCGGGAACTAAAGGTTTGAGGTTCCCGTGCGCGGGAAACCTCTGTTTTATATCCTGCGAAAATGCGGGAAGAAAGAGAGGAAATTATGCAGACATTTTTACAGGAAAAACACGCGGCTGGAATACCGGATGTTCTGGGGAAAATCAAAATCTGCATAAAGTAATGCAGAGGCACCTGCGTAAGCAGTCAAAAGTAATCCTTCTGACTACTCCCACAGGCAAGCCTGTGGGGTTCTCACTCTCAAGTTTTGCCCGTAATCGTACACCATTCGCAGGCTTTGGAATACAGGTATAGTCTATTTCAAGCAAGGACTTTATTACCAAGCAGCCCAACGGCCACATTATTATGTAAGAAAGCTAGTTGTTTTTCGGTAAATTTCTGCCATTTGGCAAGGAAGTATAGTCAGTCTCCCTAATGCGTTTTCGTTATGCAATTTTAATTCCACTGTTTAATACATTGATTTTATGTTTTTTAATCCATTCAATGAAATCCTTTTCCATGCTGTAGCATTTTTTAAATTTAGCAGCACATTTCTTTTTATCTATATCATTGGTTCTGTAATTGTAGCAGTACAACAGGAATGAAGAGTACCAGTCCCTTTGTACCAGTGTCCCATCTGTAAGTTTATACATCCTGTCGGACAGCTTCTTTTTTATGTAATCATCCGCTGTATGGTCATACTGGCTTGCCCTGTAATTATTGGGTACTTCTATGTATGTACCGCCGGATGTTTTGAACTTATTTTCCACGGCAGCCTGGAAACCGCCCGGGCACCGGTTCTTTACCGACTTTCCAAAACGTTTCTTCCTGTTAATTTTGCCTTTGTTTTTAACGGTTGTATCTTTCGAACGTTTCATGAGCCTGGCTGCATTTTTAGGTTCCGTGACAAATGTATCTCCGAGACAACGCAGGTGGTTTACATCCTCATTTATGGCAAGCTGCCTGTTTGTGGCATTTATGCGGCAGAGTTCCGCATGTTTTGCCTTCAGCTTTTTGTAATGCCTGGAGTAAGTCCACTTCTTCTTCCCTTTCTTAATGGTGCCATCGGCGTTGTAATTCTCCGGATTCGTGGCACGTCTGCTTCGGTCCATGGCGCGGTAATAAAGTCTTTCAAGTCTCTCTGATGTCTGTATGCTGTTGCCACGTTCTGAAAGGTTTTTAAGCCCCGTCTCTGTATCAGAAGTATAGGCTACAGTCTGTGTGCCGATATCAGCGCCAATAATACCTGTGCCGTATTTATGTCGGGGATTGCCAAATCTGTCGTATTTAGGTTTTGCCTTTCCTTCGATGACGAGATGCAGGTACACCCTGTATTTCCCACGGATGAATTTCGGTACGAGCGTTGCGTAGCAAGGCCGGTACGTGCTGATACAGTACGCTTCATCCTGAAGAGTCTTTACTGCCTTGTTGTCTATGACTTCCGGCTGTGCCAGATAATCCAGGACGGCATTGACTTCATCTGTCTGGAACCGGTCTTTAATCTGTATTCCGAATACGGATTTGCCGAGTTTAAACTGTAACTGATTATTCTTTATAGATATTGGAATGCCACGATTGATCTGCTTTGCCCGGATGCATGGAAGATCCCCATATTTGGAGAAATGAAGCGTTTTTCCATTCCCGTAAAGACATTTTTCAACGCCGTGCCATACATCCTCGGATTTCGTGAGGGCAAATATGGCATCAATGCCATACTTTTTACCAATAGGTATCATTAACGTCCGGCAGGACTCTTTTGTAAGATTGTACTGTTCCTGCATCTCATTGAGCTGTCCGGCATATGTTTTGCGTTTCTTCTTGTCCTCAGTGGAGCCATACAGCTGGAGCAGTTTGCGGTACTTTTTGGTACGCATGAGCTGTTCATAATTCTTTTTCATGACACCAACAAGCTCATTGCCGGCTTTGCGGATCCTGTCGGAAAGGTTTACGACCTTCTGCACATCAGGATAGGACATATCTGTCTCAGCGACCAGGATATGCCGGTCAGAAAGTTTATGAAATTTTTTCAGAAGTTTTTTGTACTCGTCAGCATCCATTTGTTTTCTGCTCCTCAATGTATTTGATCACTTTAAGTGTTTTGTACCATATTTATGCATATCCTTCCTGTTTATACTCTTATATGTCTAATTAATGTAAAAAGAAAGTAGGAAAAGGGGCTTTCATCCCACAGGCAAGCCTGTGGGTTTTTCGCCATAAATTTATAACAAACGGACCGCCTGCTTATCAGAAAAAGCTGTCAGGAATAAATTTGGCATATATTGACAGAGTTGGCCAAGGAGATCCATCATGTCATCGTAATTTTTCTGATCCGAAAGAAGAATACCTTTTTCTCCATTAATAGTTGTCTCTGTAAAGAAACCTGAATATTCTCTCAACATTAGGTCGATATCGTCTCTGGAAAGTGTAAAAGTAGTCGGGATTTCCTTTTCTTTTAAAAGATGCGCGACTTTTTCTCCATAACATTTCAATGTGTGGTATGAAATGAAGGATTGGCTTGGATCAAGGGAAAGAAGTTCGGCAAAAGCATGTAATGATACCGTCTCGATTCCAAAACGGTATACCACGTCTTTTGAAAAATGCTGCAGTAAAAAGGATTCCCCGTCCCAGATGATTCCACGTCCATCTTTGTTGAGAACAGAAAGACTAACGATTCCATTTTTGTTAATGTTTGCAGATGGTGCATACTTTTCATCGCTTTCGTAGCTTACATGGTAAAAATCGAGAAACTGCATAAAAGCTTCAGAATCATCGCAAATATTTTTGCAATCTCTGTATCTCAGAGAAAAAATGGTTCCGTTATCCGGGAATACTTTCAAACAGATGGCAAGCATTTTATTCAGATCTGCATTTTTTAGCTGAACATATTTCGTAGATTTTTCTTCATCGTCTTTTCCCCCGTAGTACAACATTTGACTGATGTGGCCGAAATACTCTCTGGCAGAAGCAAAGCTGAAGCCGCGCACTTCGTCTTCCGTAAGTGGAATATAGCAGTAGTTGTTAAGTGCCCTGAATTGGCGTATCCATTCTGTAAGGGTCGAAACTACTGCGTACTTCAATACAAGGAGAATACACAACAACAGAAATAAGCCAACTATGTTGCCTGCCATAAATGTAATCAGTAAAAGACTGTAAAAAAGTCCACTGTTTGTATCCGGAATAGCAAGGGAACATTCCCATTTGGCAGCCAGGTAGTTCAGAATACACAGCAAAACCATCGCAAGCAGACAAAGAATAAACTGAATCAGTTCTGATCTTTCCGGAAGCACTTTGATACGACTTTTCTTTTTCAATAAATTTTTCACCAATTTTCCTCCGTTTCTTTCGTACCCTTCGGATGGAGTACATGTTTGTTCTTACGGTATGTATATTGCGCCATTTGAAAAATCGTCAAAGGATTTTGGAAAGTTTTTTAATTCTTTCAAATAGTTTTACGGAAACGTGGAATGACAGACAGAATTGCCGGAATACATGGGTTTCCCCTGCCCGAAAGAAAAGAAAAACAGTCATGCGAAAACATGGCTGGCAAGTCAACTACTCCTGACGATGTCAGGAGCCTCTCCGTAAGGTGGAATCCCTTATAAAGAAACATGAAATGCACCTATAGGAAAGCTTACCCAGATACAGCAGGCTCGCCTGTTTTCCCACAGGAAAGCAGGTGGAGGCCCGCCAGTTAGAGGACGGTTACCATAGTGAGTTGTCAAACTATGGGTTCTTATATTTTTTACACAGTCTCGGGAAGGTAGATCATCTTCCCGAGATTTTTTATGTTGACTGCAGAGTTCTCATCCCTGTTATGATGCATGCCGCATTCCGGACAAGTCCATTCACGGATATTCAGATCAATATGTTCACCGTCTTTCATCACATGGCCGTCTGTGTCGTGTTCTTTGACGGCACCTTTCCAAAAATCCTGCCATAGAAGTCACACTTGTAGGAGACTTTGGAAAGGAACATCCCCCACGCGACGTCAGTGATCGCTTTTGCAAGTTTATGGTTCTTTTATTGGATTGTCGGATATCCTGCAAGCGCTTGCCTTTGCAGAAGATGAAGAGAAAATTCCGGAGATACCGCAAGAGTGGCGGCAAGAAATCGGGAAGCTGTATTCTGCGTAAGGAATCAGGAAATCCTTATTGAACGAAAGGCACTTGATTTCTCAAGCGCCTTCCGTTATAATCTAGTTAGAAGCTGATCGGAAGAGATTTCCGATTTGCCCTCAGTTAAATATATTTCATAAAGAAATAGCATCACATTTGGGCGTGGGATGCTATTTCTTTTTATTGTTATGGTTGTCTATGTAAGACAGTGCCGCGAAGACTACAAGCAGCAAAGTTAATACTTCTGATGTACTCATAGGGCATCACCCTCTCTTTCGTAATACTAGAGGGCAGTCAACAATCGGAAAATCGCATCCGTACTTCTGTTCGATTACATACTTATTGTACCAAAAATTGAATGGGAAGACAAGAAACAAAATTCCTTGTCATATTCCCTTCAAATGCTATTCTTCCAAAATCTTAATCTCAGATGGTTTCACCGCGATCTTTTTCCCGGAATCCAATTCAAGAATGGCGAGGTTCGCGCCCCGCTAGCTACCCATGTTCTGGTGGCAGGAAGCCGGGGTGGGTATGCGCACGTGGTTAATGAAAAATAGTGTAAAAATAGTGAAAAATAGTGAAATAATAGTGAAATTTTAATGGAAAAAAGTCTTCCATTTGGGTATAATAAAATTTGAAAGGAAGGATTTTTCTATATGATGAAGGTGACTTTAACAAACGAGATTTTAAGTTGTATCACAGAGATCGAGCACAACAGATACAAGGTATCATCCGTGAAGTTGTCCAAACCAGTTATGAACAGGCTGCGTAAAAATTCAAAGAAAAAAAGTTCTTACGCTTCAAACAAAATTGAAGGCAATCCGTTGTCGGAAAAACAGGTGGATGAAGTAATCGAGCGCGATGAAAGAAAGCATTATCTGAAACCGGAGCAGGAAGTACGGAATTATTTCCTTGCTTTGAATTTTCTGGAGGAAAAGGTGAGCAAAAAGGAAAAGTTTTCCAAAAAGCTTATTTTGGATGTGCAGAAATTGGTGGAAAAGGGCGCTTCTAAGGAGAAAATCGGACTCAGGGGACCCATGCCTCCCGGAGTGCTGTTTGCTGTATATGATTCCAAGACGGGAAATCCTGATTATATTCCACCGGAATATTGCGACATACCGGAGCTGCTGGATGAATTGGTGGAATATGTAAATACAACGGATGACCACCCTCTGATAGTAGCAGCTGTTGTACATTACCAATTAGTGACAATTCATCCGTTTGAAGATGGCAATGGAAGAACTGCAAGACTGTTATCCGGTTATATCATGGACTTGAACGGCTACGGTTTTAATGGAATTGGATCTCTGGAGGAGTATTTTGCATACGATATTGATGAATATTACGAATCTATCCAGATGGGGCTTCCTGCATTGTATTATTCTGGAAGAGAAAACCCGCCACATCCTGAGATCTGGATTAATTATTTCCTGCGGATGGTAAAACTCTATTCCGGAAAGGTCTGCGATTTACAGCTTGCTTCCGAAGAGGAAGACATTGCCGGAAGTTTATCGTTCTTGAAGGGGAAAGAAAAAGAACTGTTGCAATTTCTGATTAGGAACTATCGGGGAGAGTTTACTCCGATTGAGGTCAGCAGAGAATTGTCGGTAAGTAATAAGACAGTCATTAACAGGCTGGCTGTTCTGGTTAAAAACGGATTTGCAGTTCCCGTATTTGCAAATCAAAGAATCCGGTCTTACGAATTAAGCGAGTTTACCAAAGACCACCAAAAGGAGATCATGAAAGAGATCAGTTAAAACTGGCAGTAATGGCTGGAGATCGAAGATACGAGGAAATTTTACAATCTGACAATAAAAAGGAGGTTGGTTGTATGTGCGATGTAGCAGAAAGATTGGAACGCAAAGGAATTGAAAAAGGTCTTGCAGAAGGCCAGAACCTGCTTGTGGCTGTGGTTAACCGCTTGAGAAATGGCGAAACGGCAGAGCAGATTATTGCAAGCGGTGTAGATGCTCACACGGTGGCACTAGCACAGTCAATCAAATAAGCAGCAGAATTCAAGGGTCATCCATTTTGGGTGGACCTTTTTTTTGTGTGTGGACATTGGAAAAGAAAAAGTGGACATTGAAAAAGTCAGATCAGCTTTCCCCCTATTCCTTTTCATGCCTCCGCGTAAAGTCCGCTGCTGACCAAAACGATGGGAAAAGAGGAGGGGAAAAGAAAGGGACAGGACTGCCAAATATTCATGTCGCAGATGTAAAGGAAGCCCCGCCCCGGTTGACCTTTTTGTGGTGTTGGGGCGGGCAAGCTTCACCTGTACAATATAAATTTCAATCCATGGTATGAGGAAAAGGATGCCGGGAACTTTAAGAAAACTTCAAAGGGTGTCACGGACGGCATTGCCGGCAGCAAGAAGAATAAGGCAGGCATTTTATTACAGGGAAAAATTAAGAAAAGAAGAGAAGCGTTTGGAGCGCTTAGTTTTTTGTGAAAATATATCGAACATTTGATTGCTTTTTGATCGAAAAATGGTAAAATAAATACATACAGAAAGCAGTATCAAAGCATAGTGCGGTAGGCGGTTTGCCCTTATTACGAGGGCTATGGTGCCCTCTGGTTGAAAGGAGGGCGATAGCATGGTTACATATTCTGAACTTTTTCAGTTTTGCATACTGATTGTTGCTATTATCAATCTGATCGTAATGATCTTTTTTAACCATAAAAAATAACCGCCCCTACCAAAGACCGGTTATTTTTTAAACTAACTTTGGCAAACCGCCTACACGGTATTGCTTTTTGTATTTTTATAATACCATTGCGTAATTTTTTTGTCAATGATTGATCTTTGCTGGATACCGGCATAAAATAAGGAGCACCTCGCAAAGTTGGGTGCTCCCATCTGTATTTCCCTGTTTCCAGAAAAATTATTTCCTGTACTCGATATTCATGTCGAATGAATATGCCGCCAAATAGTTGGTATTATACAGACAGCTCTGCTCATCGCTGCCGTGTGTAGTGAAATAAGGCTTACATGTAGTTTTGCCTAATGAATTGTCAATGATGAATACATAGGTATGACCCTTCTTGAGCCGGGTGGTAAACTTATCTTTGTCAACAGGACGTTTGTTTACAAAATCTGTATAATCGTTGTAATCATATTCGATTACATCCGCATATTCCGGATGCTCTGCCTTGTAATTGTCAAGGATGGTGCGGAGCCTTGCGAGGTAATTGTTCTCGTAAAGGGTGGTGTAATCACCAACTTCGTCAGGATAAAGATCTTCTAATGTATATTTTTTTTCATTTTTGACAGGCTTATAAATACCTCCACTGAAGCATTTTAAAGATTTATCGTCTGTACCCTGCAGGTTGTCAATCGTAAACACGTATTTCCCTGTCTTTGGGGCTTTAAATTTTACAAAGGACTCGTACCGAGGCTCCCCTTTTTCTTTAGAGACAGATTTTACTGAGGATGTCACAGCCGGAACGTTAATGGTTGTTTTCCCTGTTTTAACAGCCGGCAGGGAGTTTAAATCCTTATAAAAGGCAACTTTTGAAAAGCCATCCATAACATAGCCTTTTTTGTCACAACCTATTAAATGATACCTGTACGCAGAAGTGACTTTCTTTGTAGCAGCTTCAGCGGTAACAACATCATCCGCCATTGCAGGTACAACAGCAGTGGCAACACATGCAGCGGCAAGGACTGCACACATCAGTTTTTTTAAAACATTTTTCTTCATAATAAAACCCTCCTTTGGATTCCATAAATAAAATATATTTGAATAAACAGCTGAAAGGAAATCTTTTGTCCCTTTCACCTTATATATTGAGCCATTTTTCTTTTTTGGGGGAGAACAGGGGCGGTGGAAGAACGGTTTCCCCCTGGCTTTATTGCAGTGCAAAGGAAGCCCCGCCCCGGTTGACCTTTTGTGGTGTTGGGGCGGGGCGATTACGCTTCACATGTGCAATATAAATTTCAATCCATGCACCCCGGAGGGTGCACCTGTGTAAATATTTTATTTCTTGTATTCAATATTCATATCAAATGAATATGCCTTCAGGTAGTTTCCACCCCACAGACAGCTCTGTTCATCGCTTCCGTGTGTAGTAAAGTAAGGCGGGACAGCTTTTTGCATTCCAATATTGTCAATAACGAATACATAAGTCTGACCTTTTTTGAGCCGGGTGGTAAACTTATCTTTGTCAACAGGATATTTGTTTACAAAATCTGTTTTATATTCGTATGTTTCCTCAATGACATCTGCATATTCCGGATGTTCTTCTTTATAGTTGTCGAGGATTGTGCGGAGCCTTGCGAGGTAATTGTTTTCGTAAAGATCTCCGTAGTTACCAACGGCGTCTGGATAAAGGTATTCTAATTTATATTTTTTCCCCTCTTTCACGGGTTTATAAATACCTTCACTGAGGCATTTTAAGGATTTATCGTCTGTACCCTGCAGGTTGTCGAGTGTGAATACGTATTTCCCCGTCTTTGGGGCTTTGAATTTAACAAAGGACTCGTACCGGGGTTCTCCTTTTTCTTTTGATACCGACTTTACCGAGGACGTTACGGCTGGCACGTTAATGGTTGTTTTCCCCATTTTGACAGCCGGCAGGGAGTTTAAATCCTTATAAAATGACGCTTTAGAATAGCTGGCAGGGTATCCCTTTTTGTCATAACCATCGATATGGTACCTGTACGCAGAAGTAACCTTCTTTGTGGCAGCTTCAACGGTAATGACATCATCAGCCATTGCAGGTACAACAGCAGTGGCAACACATGCAGCGGCAAGGACTGCACACATTAGTTTCTTAAAAACATTTTTCTTCATAATAAAACCCTCCTTTGGATTCCATAAATAAATTTGAATAAGCAGCTGAAAGGAAATCTTTTGTCCCTTTCACCTTATATATTGAGCCATTTTGGAAAACGTCAAGGAAAACGGAAAACTTTTTACACTTTTTCCCACATACACATTTCCCTGTTTTGACATTTTCACTTTTCCAGGTTTCCGGTCCCGCATCCAACAAAAAAAATAAGGCTGCAAAAACAGCATTTCACATTCATATTGTAACATGTGATTATAAAAAAAGCTACCGCAGGAGCGGTTTTATAATAGATATTCTTTATTTAGGAGGAAAATCATGGAAGAAAAGAACAGTATTTCAGACAGCAGATACAAAAGCAGGGTTTTCAAAAAGCTTGCTGCGTGGATGGGAAAGCACGGGGCAGTGCTGACAGCAGTGGTGCTGATTGCGGTTTCAGCCATCCTTGGGTGTGCCGAGGCCACAATCATTTATGCAGCAAAGGATAATGAGGCATCGAATGATTATGGAACCAGGGGCAATACATCCAGCCCATCTTATATTGGCGGGGGTGGGAACAACCCGACCGTTTACGAACCCGGCGTCATCGGGGTATCGGTGGTTACCTATGACCTCAATGAGGTGAACAAGAAAGGGACACTGTATTATGGTGGAGATAAAAACAAGCCAGTTCCTAATTCTTCCCCGGTAGCATCCACCAACGACCCGAAAGTCGTAAAAAAGGCAAAGGATGCATATGCAGATTCTGGCAAAGCTCCCAAAGACCAGCCGGACTATTACCCATACTGGATCGACAAAATGGGAACCACGGATAAAGGGAAAACAATTTACAAATACAGCAACGCCCTGCATCATACGATCTCAGCCAACATCCTCGCGATGCAGAACTCGTATGAATATGATGACAGCACCCTGGTATTCGTCCCGCGTGTTGTAGCATCCAGCAGCCACCATTCCTGGATAATGAAGGAAAAGAGTTCCGTTGTGACCGGACGTGCGAAAGGTCATAAAAAGTCCGTTTTTTATGACCTCGATCCGTGGTATGAGGAAAAGGATGCCGGGAGCTTCAAGAAAACTTCAAAGGGCGTCACAGATGGCGTTGCCGGCAGCAAGAAGAATAAGGCAGGCATTTATTATGCCGATTTAAAGAAATATATCAAGAACAAAGAGAAAAAATCATCAAAAAACAAGAAATCTTTTGTGGAAGTCACATCCGTTGACTCCAAGAAAAAGTATGAAGTGTGCAACTATGCACATTTCTCGGAAATGAGTAAAAATGATATTAATAAGATCATCGGGTTTAACGGGAAAAGTTTTTCATCCAAGGGGAAAACAAACCTTGCCCGTGCCAGAAGACTGTATTCTTCTATCGCAAATGTAAATGAAACAAGCAAGGGGCAGTATACGACAACACCGGAAATGGCGGACATCTTCCTCCGGTATACGACAGCTGCCGGACTCAGCAGTAAATCCTATGGCACGGAAATGTTCTCCAAAAACGGGACAAAAGAGGGATTATACGGTACCCAGAAAGGGGTAAGGGATGCCGCAAACAAAAACATGGTCGGGTCCCAGGTACTCCGGAGTATTTACCAGGGCAATTCCCGTTTTAAAAGGGTACTTGCCCCGGGTGCCACCATGGAAATGGACGAGGTCAAAAAACGTGTCCTGAATGATGAGTACAACACGCATTACCTTGACCTGTTAGTAAGCGGTTATGCCCTCGCCCAGTCAAGTGGTGACAAAAAAGCAGCAAACGAATGGCTGAAAGCTGTAACAACATATGCGAAAACAGCGGCCGATGGAAGCAATGGAAAGGGCGGAAGCAGCAGCCTGGAAAACGTTGTCATCCGTCTGGACATGGGAATGGTTTATGCCACGAGCAAAGAGGTCACCTATGCCTCCTGCGGCAGTGTCATTAATAAGCATTACAACTTTTCCGGCAAAGCAGACGCCTTTGCATCGTTAAAGGGTGTAAATGCAAAGAGCCTGAACAAAGGGTTTATTGGTTTTGCAGCATCTGATGATAAATCCGGACAGAACTACCAGGCGCACAATGAAGAGGTCGCGACGAAAAAAGGCGTTGTCACCAAATCAAAGTATAAAGATGCTGGCTATGGCACGTACTATGACAGGCTTTCAAAGGCAGTGCAGAATACAAAATCCGTCACGGGCAGCGGCAAAGACTGGTACAGCCGCATGGTCATCATGCGCACGACAAAGGCTTATTACAGCATGTCCAATAAAAACGGAAAGCCGAATGCAAGGGTATACAACAGGCTGGCCACGGTCGAACTGCTTCAAACAGTCGGGTCCCAGCATGGTATTAATGCATTTAAAGGTACGGCAAAAAATATAGCATGGCAGTATGGTACTTACGCAGTTAACGGTTTTTACTGGATTTCCACACAGCCGGAAGAGACCCCGGATGTGAAATTGAATCTTACCATTTACAGCAAGGATGTCAACGGTAAGGAACCGGCCCAGGATGGAAAAGATATCAAGGATACCTTCCAGTCTTACAGTATGACGGGGAAAACACACACAGCAACTATCAAGGACAACCTGTATGTGAAGCTGTCCCCGGGGAAAGACAAGGAATCCAAGAAACTTTTCGATAAGGTTCTTGCATCGGATAAATACCATGTAAAGATTGTGTTTGAAAATGCAGACGGGACAACCGCTGCGAGCCTGCTGGATCCGAAAATCGTAAAAAGTGTCCAGCGGGTAACAGATCCGGAAACGGGAACCAAATATGATGCAAAAAAAGAAGCTACCTATTACAAGAAGCTCAACGCATACGATTCCACCAACAAGGGAAGTGAAAAGGGAGATGAACAGAATTATAACAAGCTTGTGTCTGCAAAACAGATTGGTGGTAAAGACCTGCAGGCAAACCGGAGCCTGATCTGGCGCATTTCCAATGCAGATGTGCGTACCAAAGGGTTTAAGATTTCCGGCACCGGCAGTTATTATGTCAATTGGAAAGCAAAAGTGTATATCATGCAGAAATCCGGCAGTGGTGCGAAGACAAAATGGACAAGCGTGATAAATGGAAGTTCGGTTAAAAAAACAAAGCCATCCATGTCTGACCTTAAGGCAGGTGGCTGCGCAACAACAAACAATGTCATTGCACAGTATATCTACCACAAGGATGATACGAAGGATGTGAACCTTTCCGGCACCTATGAATCCATTCCGGAGGCATATGCCGAGCTGAAGGAAGGTTCCATTTACAATGAGACGTTTGAAGCAATGGCAGGTGTGCCGAGCACACGGTCCCTGTACTTTGCAACCGGCGGGTCAGAATTCATTGTCAACATGCAGGCAGTCTATGATGATTATTATCTTAAAGAAGTCCCGGGCGGGAATAAAGACAGCTACCGTTCTCGAAGACGCTATAAGAGTATTTTCAACGGCGTGGACTGTGAGTACAAAAAAGGTGATACTTTAAAATCACTTACCGCAGGGAATACAAAAGAAGAGACTTTTGTTGCAGATGCCAATGACAAGAAACAGGAAAAAACGGTCACGGCGGAAAAGAACAGTGCCGTAAACCCGCAGGGCGCTGCCGGTTACAATACGACCGTAAACGGACACGACAGCACAACCAAATTCCATGCGACATGGACAGGGACGATCGGGAACAATACTTCCCGGTGGTCACAGAGCGGGTCGAATGTAAGCCCGTCCGGAAAACCATGTGAGGGCGGAAATGCCGGTAAAGTATACAGCATGTCCCCGACCCCGGCAAACTGGGATGTTTCTGCCTACAATACGGCATTAGGGCAGGCTGCAGACTGGGCCAAGAAGATGGAGGGAATCGGTAAAAGTGCAGATGGCACGGTCTACCGTATTGATGACTCTGACGGATATAAAAGGGTATACCATGTAGGAACCGCTACGATCAAGGTTACACTGACCGGAGGGGAAAAGAGCTATGATACCGGTTCCTCACGGTCTTATGGAGGTGGAACCTATACGTCATCAAACCTTGTATCAGGTGCAAAGAGGACAAACACGTCATCCGACCTTGGAACAGGATGGAGCTATACCAAAGGTAATATAGCCTCTGCTTCCGGCTCCCACACAACGGATGAACATGGAAAAGTAACCGGACACTCCAGCTGGAGCGGATACAAGGGATCCGTGGATGGGAAATCTTCCAGCATCCAGTACAAAATTGAAGTAACCTTCAGGGATGGAAGCATTACGGCAAAGAACTATGATGGCAATGCCGGGGAAAGCGGGCTGAAAGTAGAAAAGAAAAGCGGCCTGACTCAGTTTGGAGCACATGACCTCTGTGGCGCATGCTGCCAGCATGTACTCCCGGCAATCGAGGATACCTGGATCCAGAAGCTGCGTTTCGATACCATCCGTTTCACGAACCTTAAGGTATGGAAGCTGCAGGAAGGCTATGCCGAAGGCATGGGGGAGATCCGTAAGACAGACGATGGCAGCGGAAGCAGCATTGAAGGGGAAGCAGGAAAAGCAGAAGCAGATGCAGTAAAGAAAGAGAAGGAAGATAATAAGGATAATACCCAGGTCGTTGACCCGGACCTGTCCGGTGTGGAAGGCACGGAAGCTGCAAACGATAAAGAGTATGATGAAAACGGCGACCTTGTTATCCCGGACTATGAGACTGGGGATATAGGGGATGACCCGGATGCAGAAGGGGAAGAAACCTGGACGGACACCTCAGAAAATGACCTTGATATTGTAAAATCAAAGATCGTGCGCTATGATCCGAACATCTTTTATAACATCGCACAGGCAGATACCTCAAAAGCCGGACGTATCCGCTACAGCCTGCAGACCGGGCAGAATGATAATGTCACATGGACAGAGTTCAATAGTGATAAAAAGCTGACCCGTACAGATTTCTGTGACGGGCAGACTGCATCCCATGGAGGAAGCCCGGTTGTGGTTACGGCAAACGGCCATAAAAAGAGCTGGTGCAGGGGATGCCTGTATACAAACAGTACATACAGCAACCTCCGCAACAGACACGACAATGCCAAGACAAGCGGGAAAGAAAAAGGAGAAGCCGGGGAAGCAGCAAAGACCAAGACTGGATATACCGATAACACAGCCGATGCAGTGGACAAGACAACGTTTGAGTGGAAACGTTTTGATAAGAGACGTAAGTTAAACTGCAAGGCAACCGTTATTTCAGATTTCCTGATTTTACAGACCAGCTCAGGAAATGAAAGTATTGTCTACTATCAGGATACTGCAGAAACAAAACATCATGAGTGCCAGGAAAATTATGAGGATACCCTGTGGTACTCCAAGCCGACAGACATGAATAATCTCAAAAAAGAGAATGTCAGCAAGGCAAAATGGATGTGGGAAGATAAGATGTGGACGAATAACCCGCTGGTTAAGAAGACATCAAACCTTAATGTAGGAAGCTATAACGGCAATTACAGCAGTACATCCACGAAGTACCAGGGCACCGGAGGCAATGCAGTTGTAGAAACCGCATTTGATAAAGATGAAGAGAAGTATAACCATATCACAGATACCGATGAGAATGGAAATACCCTGGACCTTGCAAAAGTAACATCTGCAAGGACGATTGAAACAAAACAGAAGCAGATGGACGATGTAAAAACCATCATGCAGACAAAATCGGATTCGATTGACGGGAATATCTGTTCCCCTGGATGTGGAAACACTTATGGCGGAACAAACTATGATACTTATGGCAGCGGATCAGCGCGGATGGGAACAAATACTGCGGATGTTTATACTGCACCTACCAAGCAGGATGTATGGGGAAAATACAGCTGGATTAACCGGATTCTCCCTTCCTTGAACGGACAGACGGATGCACCGGAACCGGCGCAGTTTGGTAATGCCGGACTTGTGCTTATGCAGGACGGTATTGCACAGTGCCCGACGAACCCGAACCAGGAATATGTCACAGGACAGTCCCGTGCATTCTTTATCCCGCTGGTTACATATACGAACTTTGGCGCTGATAAAAACGCCGAATCGCATGATATTACCAACTATACATTCAAGTATACAGACGGGAATGACAGCGTAGTCGGGAGAACCGGTTATACCATGGATTCCATCTACACAAACGGACAGACGAAAGTCAACAACATCGTTGTCCATGACCCGGTATCCGTACAAGGGGCAAATATCCTTACGGTAAACAAGGAAATGGATCAGCGTGTGCTCGGCGATGATAAAAGCGGGGCAGCGGAGATGAATAAGGAAACAGATGATGTAACATGTCCGGGAACGGCAGAAGAATGCCAGTACCGGCTGTTAAACTGCCAGTATGGAAAGCCTGTACGCAGGGCGGCATTTAATGTTGACAATGCAAAGCACAGTGATGTGGAAGACGATGATGGAGTTGTACACAGCTATGATTCCATTATCAGTAATATCCTTGCCCCGGGCGGCACTTACATGGATGTAAGTCTCGCAGACAGTGGATTTTCGATCAGGCGCTATGACGGGCTTGGGGCATTTGAAGGGACATCGGAAGATGACAGGGACCAGCCGGACCGTTACCTTTCTGGAAACGGCAGTGCATCGCTTGCAATGTCATGGAGCGCAATGGGGGTAGATACGGAAGAAGCAAAGAATGATACTTACGAACTTCAGGGCGTATTTAATTTCCACAATGCACTGGATTCAGAAAAAGCACTGTTTACCACCCGGGCAACCAAGCTTCTTGCAGAGCCGGATGGTTCCTTAAAGATTGTGCTTGCAGACGGATCCGAATATACATCTGCGGCTTCCCTCCTGGCAAAGGATGGGAAGAATGCCATCCAGTATCATTTTGGAATGGATTCCGTGATGTTATCCCCTAAGAAGGTTGACTACAAAGGCGGTTCTTATACCGTGGATGCCAATACAGGCGTAATTGTTGATGGAAAGGAAATTTCCTTTACAAAAACAAAGAATCCTTCCGGGGATATGACGAATTACATTGGTGACGGCATCTGGTTCGGTAACCAGGACGATGCAGTTCAGGACGATGCAGTTTCCAATGGTACAGCTTATAATGCCGTTTATGACTGCAGCTATTCATTGGATAATCTTGCAGTTACAAGGCTTGCACCGGAAAAGGATGCAAACGGTATTTCATACAGGCATACCTTATCCTGCTTTGCGGGTGTAACAGAACACGCGAGAACAACACAGGACTATTACAATGGCATAAGTGATAAAAGCGTACAGTATACTTACAATTATACGGGTGACGTGCAGGTATTCACTGCCCCGGCAGATGGAGTTTATACCCTTGAAGCATGGGGAGCTTCTGGTGGTGATGGATATGACAACAGTGTTGACAGGGAAAATACAAGTTCTGTCGCTGGAAATGGCGGATATTCCAAAGGAAATGTCAGCTTAAAGAAAGGACAGAAAATCTATGTGTTTGTTGGCGGTGCTGGAAAATATGGAGCCGGGACAAACCGCTTTGGAGGACCAGCTGGTGGTTACAACGGCGGTGGTGACGGTGGTGTTGCTGACAGCGGTTCTGGTGGAGGAATGTCACATATTTCCACCACAAACAATCCCGCAACAACAAGCTGGAACCCTGACGGGACACTTCTGGCTGCCGGCGGCGGTGGCGGAGCAGACAACCCTGGGGGAGGCCGCGGGTCCGATGATGGACGCGGTGGAAATGGCGGTGGAAAGAATGGCGAAAATGCATACATTGAAAACATGAAGTCTACCGGAAATGCGACATGGACGCCGACAAGTGGTTTATCACTGCGTACTGGGACAACACTTTCTGGGAACAGTGCAGTAACAAATGGAAGTGAACAGGGCGTATTTGGCCCATATAAAACCTATCTTCCGGGACAAAAGGTTACGATAACAGTAAGGGGTGATAATCTTACAAACGGATATCCGGTTGTATATACCAATTATGGAAGATACCAGACAAGAAATTATACGGTTGAAGCAGCAAACAGTAATGAATACAGATATTCATTTACCGTACCAAGTGGACTTACCTCTACAACAAATACCGACGGAACTTCTGCAGATTCCGGACAGAATCCATATACTATCTGGGAATTCTGTTTCCATGCAAGGGGTTCTTCACGGATGAGGATAGACTCTGAAACTGCATCCTGTGACTATAACTCAGCCAATCAGAATATGGGCGGCTGCGGAATGGGAGGAACCCAGGGCAGCGGATATAAACAGGGTGTTGGGGAATCTGTAACATTTGGAACTGATTCTGGCGGTGCCGGCGGTGGCTGGTACGGCGGATATGTTACTAATGCAAATAATGGCGGCGGTGCCGGCGGTTCGGGATATACAGCATCCGGTCTTACAAACACAGAAATGAAGTCCGGGGTACGCCGTGGAAACGGTCTTGTAAAAATCACTGCAGCCGGAACGATTGACTGGACACGCAAGTTTGATGATGGCTACCAGAAACAGACATCAGAAAACAACAGACATGTACATACAGAAGCATGCGTGGACACACCATCGGAAGGTTTTAAGATTGCAGTAGATGAAGCAAGCAACGGAAACACTGCGGACCTTGAAAAAATGCTTGGATCTGCGGTATGGGGCAAAATTAAGGATCATCTGAAGAACTGCTATGGAAGTGGCAGCGGCGGATCTGCAGGCAGCGTAGCTGCAGGAAAGACCTATACCTATGACTATTCCGGATCCGTGAAAAGCGTTACCCTCCCGGCTGGTAAATATAAGCTGGAAGCATGGGGAGCATCCGGTGGAAATTCACAGCACGGAGCAGGCGGTGGAAAAGGCGGATACTCGACAGGTGTCGTAACATTTAATAGTGAAACAACAGTATATATAGCTGTTGGGCAAGCAGAAGGAGCTTTTAATGGTGGTGGATACGGCTATTCCTCTGATGGAACATATGGAGGTGGAGCTACATCAATAGCAACAGCTAATGGGCAGCTTTCTGCACTTGCCAATAATAAAAATTCTGTATTACTGGTTGCTGGCGGTGGTGGATCCGGTGGATGTACATCTTGGAATGGCGGTGCTGGAGGTGGTGCAAACCAAAATGGACAACAAGGCTATGGCGGTTCAAGCTATGGTGCCGGTGGATATGGTGGAACAACAACCGGTTCATCACAAAATAATGGATCATATGGAGCTGGCTTTGGACAAGGTGGTTCAAGTTCAAGCGGTTATTATGGATCCGGCGGTGGTGGCGGCGGTTATTATGGCGGCAGCGCCGGTGAAAATCAAAGTGGTGGTGGAACCGCTGGTGGCGGTGGTTCAGGATACGCTTCTTCATCCTTGACAGATGTATCCGGTATAGCCGGAGAGCATAGCGGAAATGGGTACGCAAAGATCACTGTTATCGAGGCGCATACTGACTATGATCCAGACAAAGTGTTTGACCTGGTCAAGAAAGCCGTTGGAAATAATTATTCACAGATTCCGGACAGTGTCACTACAGATGGACATACCATCATAAACCCGTTTTGGAGCTGCCAGTGCATCTACGACAGCCATGTATGCACGAAGCACTGCAAGACCACTTATGTCCTGCAGTGCAAGGAACCGCATCATAAGGCAGTTAACGGAAAGATTGGACATTACGATGCTGGCAATGAGATCTGTTATGATGCATGTCATAATGATGAGCTGCATAAAAAGGGTGCAGAGCAGGCAAATGCAGGAAAACCGGGAACGTCCAAGCCGCTGAAATTTGGAGATTTCGTCCTGCTTGATAACTATTTTTATATTTACTTCCCAAACAGTGGCGATTTTTATGAGTCAGATGATTATGGAATCGCCCAGACCGAACAGCGGAAGGGAAAAGGATATACGAATAATTATGACTGCACGGAGTGGACCAGGGAGAAATGGATTAAATTCCCATTTTCTGTTTTGTATAATCGGAACGGAACCTTTGAGGAGCACCCTGCGGGTCAATGGTTCCAGCTGGAAATTACGGACAAGGTGACGAACCGCAACGTTAAAAACAACTGTTACGATCTGACCAGCTTGTCGGAGCGTGATGATGGATTTACGTATCAGTTCTACGCCCAGCTTGACAACCATGAGATGAGTGGGGCTACCATTGAGTATGCCGTGGAAGCAATCAACAACCAGCCTTCCCCGAGCGGCAGTGAAAACCCATACGACCGCGACGGAGCGTTATCACTTGACTGCTCCCAGGACAACTCAAGCATTACAAATGCAGGACGTGCAATTGACCTGACGGCAAAACATTCAGCATATAAGCAAACGTTCGTCGATTTAATATCAAGGATTGGCAACCTCACGGTGCAGGATAGTACCGACCTCCGCTTTAGCAATTTGTTCAAACGTAAGACAAATGATGATAAATGGTATATAGATGGTATTGTTCATGCAGTCGATAAGAGTATACAGAACGCATACCTGTCATGGCATAAAAATAATGGAGATACCGCAACGGATATCCGGGGCGAAAAGGTATCCGCATATAACCAGTGGTACAATACATGGCATACAGCAAAGTGGTCTGATGTAGGAGAGGACTCCAGCAGGTGCGTATCAACCCCGCTTGAGTCAGCAAAGAATAACATCGCAGCACTGCGGGGAAAGAGTGAGCAGCTTCAGCTGGGATACAACCTCTTATGGGATATCCAGGTATTAAGCCGGGATTTCGCGGATGGCAACGTCCAGATCGAGCCGAAATATTACATCCTCGATACTAAGAAGGATAAGCTCATGGCAGTTGATGTGTGGGGCAGCCGGAATGAAGATGTAACGCTTGTCAATGAGTTTGGTCTCATGGATAAGTACGGAACGGATTATTTTGACAAACAAAAGGACAAAATTTATGACCATGCCATGTTACTGAACTGGGATGATGAGAAGGCACGCCGGAACTACAGCGATGAAGAGAAGGCTGCGACCGAAACGGCATCGAAAGTGCTCGGCCGTACAATACTCGATGCAAATGGAATGCCGATGACCCAAAAAAATCCATTAACTGGTATGGAAGAAGAGGTTGTTGCACCGCTGTCTATCCCGATGGGGGATGGCTACCGCGAGGGTAACGCGCAGTTCCTGTACCTGAATGGACGTACCCGTACTTTTATTGGAAACAGTAAAGTTACAGCACTCCATAAAGATATTAATGGTGATGATGACCAGGAGCTTTTTAAGGAATTTGATGCTATTGGAAATGACCTTGGATCTAATGGGGTTTCAGAGGATGAGTACAGTTTCTGTGCATCCCGCTGGCACGTAACACTCGGGCTGCCGTCTTCTGCAAAATTTACGGATGTGACCGTGGATAAAGATGGTAAAGAGCAGCATATCAATCCTTACGATATGATTACCGACGAGGATACCGGGGATAAGATTTATGCGTACCAGAAATATGACCCAGATTACCTCAAAGAACATGGAGATGAGAACCGATACATGATCCTCGAAACAGCACGTATCACAGCATACGGAGCGGTCTACAACCTGAGATATTCACAGCTTATGGACAATGGATCGATTACTGCAGCCAACGGGAAAACGTATAATTTCGTCGACAGTGCGACATATCCAGGTAAGGCAAACTCGATACCGACATTGCTTGCGGTATATGGCATCACTAACTCAGGTAGGGACTATGAGACACTACAAACACATTGATGATTTGATAACTGCTATTGATATTTAATAGTATAACGCAAAAAAAAAGAAAGCCACTCAAGGAATTTTCCAAGAGTGGTTTTTCTTTTGTCCTTTTTTTTAGCCCATGCACCACTTGTGGGGTGCAACGTAAAAAATATGGTGTCCCTCATTTTATATATTTGTTTCAACCCCTGCGCCCCTCCACGGGGTGCCACTGTAAACGCGAATGGGAAACGTGTTTCCGTAAGTGTCAGGGTAAAAATCGACTTTTACAGAAGATTTTTCATAAATTCCTTTGACGATTTACATAAAGGCACAATATGTATAATGAAAACATTGCTTTATTTTGCGCTTTTCTCATTTTGGCTAACTTGGGAGAGGACAAGGAAATTGTGTTGCATATTTATTAAGGAAGGATGGTGAGCGGTATGTAAGGGATTAGCGAAAACACAGGTCGCACCCCGTAAAGGGGTGCGTGGATGAGGAAAGAGAGAAAAAAATATGTAAACAAGGAAACAAGAGTTTCAACAGAAAAAAAGGGACAATATTATGAATTATAGAATTAGTAAGAAGATTTATAAAAGAGCAGACTTTAAACTGAAATCGTTCATTGCAGCAAATTACGATAAACGCACGACATATGATATTGCGAAAGAAGAAAATATCCTTTCTGGCTTAGAACGTAGTATTTTTATTTCTAAACAGGATAAATGGACGAAGCGAATAAACAATATTGTTGATGAATTAAAAGCGGAAGAACAAATTATGGATGAAGAAATGCAAAGATGATAATCATATTAAAATTTATGATACGCATAGATATAATAATGCAAATGAAGCTATAAGACAATTTGGTTATTATACAGCCAGAGAATGGAAGATTATTGATAATGTCTTAAAAATAACTATTAGAACACAATTATATGCAATAACAAAGGAAATGAATATGCATAATTGTCAATTATTTAGAAAAGAATGGCTTGGAAGATGTTTCGGAAAGAAATATGGGAAAGATGTATCTGTTGATAGTGAACCATGTAAGTGTTACGAATTTGGCGGTTCAGAAGAGAGACTAAAAGAAATTGAGAATAATATGAAATGAGGATTTACTGGTAAGATTGGAGGTAGTAAGAATGTCGGATATTACAGAAATTATTAATATCACAGAAAAATCATGGGGAGTGAATTCTATTGGTTGCCCTTTTGGTTCATGCACAGAGGAATTTGCGAATAAAAAGATGCTAGAAATTGCCAATAAAAATAATTTCCCTGATGATGTACTTGAATTGATAAAAGCTAATCCGATTAAGTTTCATAAATATCAGAAATTTGATAATGGGCGTGGCATAGGTAGATATTATGCAAATCTGATAAGACAAATGAAACGATGACTTCATTAAGAAAATAAATAGGACAAGGGCATGGCTTCGGCTGTGTCTTTTTTTGTTTCATATTACTGGTGTAAATATCAAAGCCAACGAAAGGAGAAACAATTATGGCAAAATACAACATTACTTACAGCTGCGGTCACGAAGGAA